>Ga0209573_1000102_pt1 | contig 232870 bp, 173 predicted proteins | sample TNRBio252014_DNA_FD_185870 | JGI IMG/M metagenome (GOLD analysis project Ga0209573, IMG submission 185870) | Wastewater treatment Type I Accumulibacter community from EBPR Bioreactor in Madison, WI, USA - TNR Reactor_6/25/2014_ DNA (SPAdes)... | ecosystem: Engineered > Bioreactor > EBPR >...
GATCGTTGGCCTCCCGCAAGATGCTCTCGGCCGCGTCGAATTCGGTCTGGGCCCGTGTGTACTTCGTGGCGTTGACAAGCCCCATCGCCAGCGACGACCGCGCCCGCCCCACCGCCGCCGCACGCTCGCCCAGGAGCCGCGTGCGGATCGCCACCACCTCTTCGTACATGCGTATCGGCACCTCGGACGAAAGCTGACGCCCCAGCGCGGTCCCTTTGGCCAGCAGCGCGTCGGCGTACTCCAGCGATTCCTTCCCCGAAAGCCGCTCAGCGATCTCGATCGCCCGTTCTGCCTGCTCGCTCCCCGCCGCGTCCGCCCCCAGCGACAAATATGTTTGCGACAGAGTCAACCTCGTCCGGAATTCAACCAGCGGCTGATCCCGCAGCTCGTATCCCGCCCGGGCCGCGGCCTCGTCGATCAGCTCGCGAACGGTCAACTCTCGCCCCCGGGCGACGACAGGGTTTGCCGACGACAAAATGGCCGATAAAAAGTCGACCGTACGTTCGGCCTGGGACGCCGCGTCCACCGCTTCGCGCTCGCGTTGGTACGCGAACGCGGTCGCCGAACGGGCTTTCACGAGCCCGATGGACGTTCCCACGACGCCGGCGACCAGCAGTACAAACGCCGACACAACGCCAGCGACCAAGGCCTTGTTGCGTTGCGAGAACTTTCGAAATTGATACATCGCCGTGGGATGCCGAGCCAGGATCGGCGCGTTGGCCACGAACCTCCTCAGGTCCTCGGCGAGTTCGCCCGCCGACTGGTACCGCCGAGCACGATCTTTCTCCAGCGCTTTGGACGCGATGACCTCGAGATCGCCCCGCAACTTGGGGTTGACAGACCCCATCCGAGGCGGCTCGTCTTCCGCGATCATCGGCGCCGCCCGGGTGATCGCCATGCCCTTGGGATCCAGCGGCAATCGCCCCGCCATCAGTTCGTAGAGCATCACCCCCAGCGAGTACACGTCCGATCTGGTGTCGACTTCGTCGGCCCGGCCCAGCACTTGCTCGGGGCTCATGTAAGGAAGCGTCCCGATGATCTCTCCCACGCTGGTCTGCGCCGTCATGTGGACGTCGGACTCGGTGACGCGGGCTACGCCAAAGTCGAGCACTTTGGGCGTCCACCGCGGGGCCGCCCCGCTCGCAGCGCTCGTGGCCGTGACCGCTTCGGCGTCGCTGACCAGCACGTTGGCGGGTTTGAGATCCCGGTGGATCACCCCCTTGGCGTGCGCGTGCTGAACCGCGTCGCACACAAACGCCAACAGCAAGGCACGATCAGACACGGGCAGTCCCCGATCGTTGGCGAACTTCAGAAGCGGCTCTCCACGCACGAATTCCATCGCAAAGTAAGGCTGTGTCCCGCCGGGAAGCCTGACTCGCCCGGCTCCGTACACCTGCGCGATCCCCGGATGCTGGAGTCTGCCAAGAATCTGGGCCTCGTGCTCGAATCGGCGCGTGAGCGTTGGCGACATCGCTCCGGGCCTCATTAATTTAAGCGCCACCGCACGAGCAGGGTTGTCCTGCTGCGCGAGGTACACGACGCCCATCCCACCGGCTCCGATCCGCGAATTGACGAGATATTCGCCCACTCGCTGGCCGAGCAGCGGATCGTGCTCAGGCTCGGCCGCGATACCCCCGAGCAACCCCGGCACATCCACCACAGGCGTCGTCAGAAATCCACTCGACTCCGAGGTCGGACGGAGCAGCGACAGCACCTCGTCACCCAGAGACGGGTCGTCCAAGGTCCACTCCCGCACTTGCCGTTCACGCTCGGACTCGGGAAGGTCCATCGCATCGTGGAAGAGCGACTCAACCCTGGCCCAGCGATCCTGACGCTCCCCGCTAGACATCGATCGCACCGTCTAGCTCGCGGTACAACCACGCTTTGGCAAAGTCCCAGTCACGCTTGACCGTGGCGGGCGCGACGCCCAGCGCGTCGGCCGTCTGTTCCACGCTCATCCCCGCGAAGAACCGCATCTCCACGGTCCGGGCCTTGCGTGCGTCGATCGCGGCCAGCCGGTCGAGCGCTTCATTGATCGCCAAAATATCCGGACCCTCATCCGGCTCGGGTGCCATCAGCGCGCTCTCGTCGAGGTCGATGCGTCCCCGGTCACCACCTCGCTTCAGCCGGCCACGATCTCGCGCATGATTCACCAGAATGCGCCTCATGGCCTGGGCCGCCACCGCGAAGAAGTGCGACCGCCCGTTGAACCTCGCCTCCTCCTGTCCCACAAGCTTCACGTACACCTCGTGAACCAAGGCGGTGGTCTGCAGCGTGTGCCCGGCGGACTCGCGCCGCATGAAAGCGCCAGCCAGCGACCGGAGTTCTTCATAAATGAGAGGCAACAAGGCATCTGCGGCCCGGGCATCCCCGTCCGCTACCTGCTGAAGCAGCCCTGTGATGTTCGTCTGCACGATTCTCTGCCGACCCTCCGCTTTCTATGAGCCCGGATGTCGCCCATGAGTGCGGTTCTTTCAACCGGTGCGCCCAGTGTACCGGGTTTAGGTCCAAACTCGTCAATTGCATCTGGCGAGGGCCACCACTTCAGGTTATCAGCCACTAGGAGCCTCCCGTGAAGTCACCAACGAGCCGTGCCATCCTGCTCATGACCGCCGCCGGTGGTTTTTCAAGCTCAGGCCATGCCCAGACCCTCGGTTGGAACAACCCGTCTGGGGGGTCGGCATCGTCTTCGGCCAATTGGAACCCCACCCAGGTCCCCACATCGAATAACCCGATCTCGTTCGATATCAATCGAACCTACGCCGTCACGTTTGACGCGGCTTCGGCCCATTCCGCAAGCACCAGCTTCACACGTGGGATCATCGGCCTCACGATGCTCGCGCCGCACACCACCGGAGCCATCACCTTTGGGCAAGTCGCCGGGCAGAACCCGAGAGTTTCATTGTCCCAGGGCACCTGGAACGCTGGCGGGATCACGATGGGTGCCGTGGCAGGAGCGGCCGGGCAACTGACGATTGCCGAGTCGACCCTCAATGCTGCTTCTGTTGACATTGGTACCGTATCGTCCCTTGGATCGGCCGTCACTGTGCGGAGCGGAGGAGTGCTCGTCAGCTCATCCGGCACGCTGGCCCTCTCCGACTCAGCGAGCGTGGGCTCGGCCTTCATCAGCGGCACTGAAGGCGGATCGCCGTCACGGTGGAGTGTGAACGGGACGTTGACCATCGCAGCGCTGGGTACCGGAGCCGTGAGCGTCGACCATGGCGCCCTTCTTCAAGCGGCCGGCGACCTGATCATCGCCTCAGGGCAATCGCCCGGGCCCGTGCTCAGCCAAGGCTCACTCACCGTCACAGGCACCGACGGCGCTCTCGCCGCGACTGTCACCGTCGGCGACTCGCTGCGTGTGGGCCGCGGACGACTCGATTCATCGAGCGCCGGCTCAGGGACTGTCGACGTCAGCGATGGCGGCGAGATGATCGTCACCGGCAGTGCCACCTTCGGCGGCTCGGGCTCCGGGTCCGGATCGCTCATCGTCAGTCAAGGCGCGTCCTTCTCCTCGACCGGGCTCACCTTCGGCGACTCCGGCTCCCTCACGCATACCGGTGGCACCATCACCGTGACCAACGCACCCTTCGTCGGGCCCGATCCTACAAGGTTCACCGTCTCGGGTGACGCCGACACCACGTTTGTCCTCGATAACTCAGACGCCTCGTTCACGTCCACAAACATCGCGTCGAGCGGACTTGTCCTGGGAGACATCGGCTCGGGATCGGGCACCGGCACCCTCCGCGTCGGCCGCGGCTCCACGCTCTCGCTGCCGCTGGGGGGCATCACCATCGGCGACGCCCCCGGATCAACCGGCACCTTGGAAGTCACCGGCGGCAGCGTGTCGCACACAACCGCGGGAAGCTCCACCTCCATCGCGAAGGCCGGCACCGGCTCACTCTTGATCTCCGAAGCAGGGTTCATGCACATCTACAACCTCTCCATAGCTCACAACGCCGCAACAGGACACGGCCTTGTCTCCGTCGACGGCAGGGACTCCTCCCTCATCATCAGCGGCGGCGTCAACATCGCAGCCACCAACGTCGGCCAAGGCACCCTATCTCTCGCCAACGGCGCATTCGCCTCGTGTTCAGGCCCCTTCGCCACACAGGTCAACGTGGGCACCACCGGAACGCTCAACATCGACTCGGCCACGCTCGACTGCACCGGGCTTGTCCGAATCAACGGCGCCCTCTCCGTTTTCGCAGGCACCCTCGAATGCTCGGAACTGGTCCTCAACACACCGGCCCCGCTCTCGGGCACCGTCCGAGGTGAGATCCGTACCGAGTCCGCAGGCTCGATCACCGTCACCGGCCCGCTCTCCATCGGCACATCATCCACTCTCGGGTACCAAGCGGTGCCTCTCGCCGTGGGCCCGCACGCAGTAACGATCGTGGACGCCAACACCGCAGATCTCGCTGCCACCTCGATCGCAGGGGGTTCGCTCAGCGCTGTCAACGGCCTCTCCATTCCAGGCGCTCGCACCCTTTCTGGAACCGGCACCATCACCGGCATGCTGTCCAATAGCGGGTCCATCGTCGCCTCGGGGACGAACGGACTTACCTTCAACACCGGGCTGATACACATCACCGGCGCATCGCTCTCGGGAACCATTGTCAAGTTTCCCTCGGGCTCCACATTCCAGGTGTCTGGGGCAGCTTCAGCCAAGGTGCAAGGAAGCGCCGGCGCCCAGCTGAATTGCTTCATTGCTTCAACGCTCTCAAGAACCGAGACCGATGCCTTTGTATGGAATGGCAACCTCGACATCGCAGCGAACCTGACTTTCGCTGACGCTGACGGGCTCACCCTTTCCGGCCAAACCCTCATGCGAGCCGCCGGCAGAATCACAGGCCCAGGCACCATCACCCACACCGGAACCCTCATCGGTGGCGGCTTCGTCCAGGCCCCCTTCGTCAATCTCGGCACGATAACTCCCGGGCAAGAGTCCGGCGACCCGAGCCAGCGGTTCATCTTCACTCAGCACCTCAACCTGTCTTCGCCGGCCTCGAACGTCGTCCTCGAAGTCGACGGGACCGCACCGGGCGAGTTCGACTCCCTCCAACTCAACTCCAACGGTTCCATCCTCGGCGGCACGCTCACCGTCGGCTTCCGGCCGGGCTACACGCCCAACAACGGCGATCAGTGGACCCTTGTCTTCGCACCGATCAATACACTCGGAAACTTCGCTGTGGCCAACACCCCGCCTCGCACCCACCTCTTCGTCAGCGGAGGGAACCGCGTCATGAAGTATTGCACCGCCGACTTCAACTCCGACGGGTTCGTTGACGGGTTCGACTACGACGACTTCGTCGCCTGCTTCGAGGGTGACTCCTGCCCCATCGGTGAGACGGCTGACTTCAACAACGACGGGTTCGCCGACGGCTTTGACTACGACGATTTCATCGCCGCGTTCGAAGAAGGTTGCTAAGTAAGGATCTTGTACTCGCTGGCACCGCTTCGTGGTGGCACCGCTCTCCAGAGCGGTGTTCCCGAGAGGTGTCCCCGAGCGTCCTACTCAATCAGCCCCCCCTCCTCCTCCTCATTCCCCTTCCTATTTCATCGCCTCCGTGGTAGACTGCCCAGTCCCCGGAGGCACCTGATGTTCACTCGATTCGCTCCGTTCTTTGTCGTCTCGACCGCTCAAGCACAGACTTTCGTGCCTCTGGACGTTCCACCACCCGATGTCGGCCCCGCGTTCACCGTTCCCGGGCCTCGACCATCGGAGGGACGAGTCATCGCCGTTGATCCCCATTTGCTCGCTCAAACACTCGCCCGGGCTCCCGACGAGATCCTCGGAGCGCCGCTGTCGGCCTACGGCATGCCATTCGAGCTTCCCTCGCCTGACGGCCGCCTCGTGCCCTGCCATGTTGCACGATCGCCGATCATGGAGCCTGAGCTCGCCGCTCTATTCCCTCAGTTTCAGACCTATCTCGTTGTCACCTCTGACGGCTCGGCCCTGGGCCGTCTCGAATTGACCCCGCGCGGGCTGACCGGCATGCTCCGCGCCGTCTCGGGCCGCTCGGGCGACACATGGATGATCGACCCATGGCGTTCGGCCGACCCCACGCTCCTCATCGCGTACCATCTAGGCAACCTCGCCGCCGCCGACTGGACGTGCCACACCAGGCCTCCGACCGCGTCCCCAGACGAGGCACACGCTCACCCCACAAGCGACACCTTCTCTCCGCGCGCGTTCCAAGCCACACGCACCAACCGCCTCGCGATGGCCTGCACCGGCGAGTACGGCCTCTACCACTGCACCATCCAGGGCAACGCCCCGAACCCCGCCGACCCGCTCGCCGCCATTGTCACTGTGGTGGGTCGCTCCAACGTGGTGTTCGAGAACGACCTCTCGGTACGCTTTCTCCTCGTCGGGAATAACAACGCGGTGGTCTTTTTCAACCCCGCTACCGATCCCTTCCCGGACACCTGCGATGGGTTGGGCGGTTCGGACTGCTCGGGACCGATCCTCGGTTCGCTCAGTTCAGTGCTCCAATCCGGCATCGGATCTGGCAACTATCAAGTCGGACATTGCCTCACCAGAATCGCCGGCGGTGTCGCTTACCTCAACAGCGCGTGCGGCGGCATCGGCGTCTCCGGAATCCCTCGCGGCGGCGACGTCGACCCCTTCGCCGCTAACGTTGTCATCCACGAACTCGGGCACCAGTTCGGCGCCAATCACACGTTCTCCGGCACCCGCGGCCGCTGCGGAAACAACGCCAATCTCAACACCGCTTGGGAAGCCGGCTCGGGCTCCTCCCCCATGGCCTATGCGGGTGGGTGCCCCGTCGGGAGCGCCCCGCCCTCTGACAACATCGTCGTCTTCGCCGACCCTTTCTTCCATCACGGCAGCCTCGCCGAGATGCAGAGCTACCTCTCGACGTCCTGCATGACCGGCATTCCCAGCGCCAACAACGTCCCCGTCATCAACGCGGTCACTCCAGACCAAGCCATCCCGCCGGGCACCCCCTTCATCCTTGCCACCTCGGCATCCGACGCCGATAGCGACCCGCTCACCTACTCATGGGAGCAATTCGACAACGGCGTCCGCCGTCCGCTCTCGGGTGATGGTTCCCTCGACAACGGCTCGGGCTCGCTCTTCCGCATCTTCCCGCCCACGTTCTCAGACTCTCGCTCGTTCCCTCAGATGTCCGACGTCCTCGCGGGTGTCGCCACACCCGGCGAGCAACTCCCGACCTTCACGGGGGTCATCCGTCGATTCCGCGTCGCCGTCCGTGACAACCGCGCCGGCATGGGGAGCTCGGTCATCTCCTCGACCGTGCGGCTCACCATCGCCTCGGGCGCGTCGCCATTTTCTGTCACAGCGCCCGTCGAGGGCAGCTTGCTCGGGAGCTCCGCCGTCGTATCTTGGTCCGTTGGAAACACCAACATCGCTCCCATCAGCGCCGCGACCATCGCCATACGCCTTTCCACCGATGATGGCCTCACGTTCCCGTACACGCTTGGCACCTTCCCCAACACCGGCTCGGCGACCGTCTCGCTGCCGCCGATCTCATCGACCTCATCCCGGCTGCGTCTCGACCCCATCGCCAAGGCTTTCTTTGCCGTTTCTCGCCCCTTTACGCTCGCCGGATGCCCCGCCGATTTCAACCGCGACGGCTTCCTCGACGGGTTCGATTACGACGCATTCGTCCAATGCTTCGAGGCCGGCCCCTGCCCCCAGGGCCAAACCGCCGACTTCAACAACGACACTTTCACCGACGGCTTTGACTACGACGATTTCGTCACCGCCTTCGAACAAGGCTGCTAACCCTACACCCATCCCCCCACGACCGCCCCTCGCACCCGTCACGCAGCAACGCCCGCGTCATCGCTGACGCGGGCGTTGTTGATTCTCTTCGACCCCATTCCACCGTCCACACCAACCCCACTCAAGCGAGCCTCATCCGGCCAGTTGTGACAATGTCAGTCTGGCCATTCGACTCTACCGGCTTGTCTTCAGCATCGCCTCGATCGCATCGAGCCGGGCCTTGAGTTCCGCGTTCTGGGCCTCGCGGGCCGCCGCTTCTTTCTTGAGCGTCTCGATCTGTGCGTCCTTCTCGGCCCGTAAGTCCCGCAGAGCTTCGACCATCAGGGCCGTCGTCGCACGCTCGGTCACGTACCGGTACCCCTGAGAATCCTTGCCCACCCAGTCGGGGAAGACTCGCTCCACTTCCTGCGCCATCAGCCCGATCTGCGTGCCCGGCAACGCGAGCCTGTTCTCCACCGCATCCGCGTTGTACTCGTACGTATACCCACGAAGTTGCAGCAACCGGTCGAGCGTCCCCGACATCGGCTTGATGTCGTGTTTGAGACGCTCGTCACAGAATGTCGCCCAGCTCCCGCCCCCGGTCTTGGACGCCGTGCCCGCCACAGCCAGGTCCCAAGACCCGGGGTTGCTCGTGTTGATCCCGACGGACCTGAACGTGTACGTCGTCGAGACCGACTCGGTCCATCCGCCACTGGAGTCGCCGTCGGCGATATCGGGTGGCATATCAAAGATGTTATACCAATCGACGCTGTCGGCAGTGCTCGCACGATTCGCAAACTGGGCGTTCGATGCGTTCGCTGCATTCGTTGCGTTGATTGAGTTGTTCGCATTGGTTGCAGAGTGGGCGTGTGCCGCCTCCAAAGCATCCTTGGCACGCAGGGCCTGGATCGCATGCGGCGCGGGCGTCAGACGCTGCCGAGGCATCAACGGGATGTACGTTTCACTACCGCTGGTATCGCTCACTTCAATCTGCAGGTAGCGCTCATTGCCATCGAAACTGCTCGTGCCGCCGGGGTGCACAAAGCTCAGGTCCACAGCAAAGAGGCCCCCGGACACCTCGACGTCAGGCACCTCGATTGAATAACCCACGAGGCCCTGCTGAGCCGTACTCGTCGGATCAGTCCACAGCGTGAACCGCATCGACCGCGATCCAGTTACCGGGGACCCGGCCGCGCTCAACTTCCCCTGGTACGTGAATGTCTCGGTCAAGGGCACCGGGGACGGAGCGCTCGCGATCATCATCGAGTACGGCGAGTTCACATTGTTGATCTGCGTCGCGCGGATGTAGTACACGCCCGGAGCAAGGTTCGCCATCGCCGGCGTGTTCTCCGAGTCGAGCCTCGAGCACAGGTTCCCGTCTGCGTCGTCGTTTAATGCGATCTGAACGCCGGCGCTGTTGAACAACGTCAAGATCGGATCGTACGGATGTGGAGGGCACACGCCCGGCGTCGGGCCCGACAACCGGATCGACAGCGTCGAATGTTCTGTCAGCGTGATCCTGAAGTAGTCCTCTTCGAAGCCGCCGCTGAGCGTCCCCGTCACCTTCGTGTTGGCGCTCGGCAGCGGGTTCGCCGTCGCGATCGTGCCGTTGGGCTCGACCTCAGCCTGCCCCATCGCAGCCGACGCGCCCGCCAGCGACACCATGGCCGCAATCAACGTGCGAGTCATCGTGGACTTGGAAGAAAGGAATCGTGACATCGTTCAGCTCCTTGAGGTTCAAGTGGTTCTCGGCGTGCGAAACGGCCCGCCTCGAACATCAGTGCGAAAGACTTTCCCGTAGAGGCTCAACTTTGCATTCTCTTCACGCCCCCCTTCTTTAATAATCCACAGTGCCCCAAATCCCTCTAAACCCCCCATCTTCACTACTACCCGACCGACTCCGCCGAGAGGTCGCCCGCTCCCTCGGCCTCCCCATAGAACTCCTCCCAGTTCTCCCCATACTCCTCTCCGGCCTCAGTTCCCTCGGCAGCTCTCCCCGAAGACTCGCCTCTTTAGTGGCAAGGTTCTCAAGGCCAGCGCCCACGCCCCCCCGGCGCTCCGAGCCTGGCCTTCCCAACACAGGCCGGCTCTCCCAGCCGGCTCTTCAAGTCCTCGACCTCGCCTGCGGCAAGGGCTCCACCGCTGTCGAGATCGCTCGCCGCCTCGACGCCCACGTCGTCGGTGTTGACGCCTTCCCAGAGTTCCTCCACGCCGCCGGTGCCAGCGCGGCCCGCCTCCGCGTCTCGGCCCAGTGCCAATGGGTTTGTGCCGACGTTCGCGCGTACGCCGACACTTGCCCGTTCCGCTGTGACGTTGCCCTCATGATCGGCCTGTTCCCGCTCGCCGAGGCCGCCCCGCTCCTACACGCGCTCGTTCGACCCGGCGGCATCTACCTCCTCGACGATGCCGTCCGCGATCCCGCCCACCGCCGCGCCTCTGAATTCGCTTCAACCCCCGACGCCGCACAGTGTGGCTCGCTGATCAACAGCCTTGGCGACCGCGTCCTTCACCGCGTCATGCTTCCCAAGTCCTCGGTCGCCTCGCAAGCCCGCACGACTCACGCCCGCCTCGCATCCACTGCCAGTGGCGTGGCGAAGTCACACCCGTCGCTGCGGCCTGCCCTGCGTGCATTCCTCTTGCATCACAAGAAGGCCTCCGCGATCCTGCGTGGCCCCCTCCGCCCCACCATCTGGGTCGTCCAGCGCGTACAGTCTGAACGAGAGAATCGATGACTTCAAATCTTCTGGAACCCAACGCCACCCACCAACTCCGCACACGCCCGGACCCGCGCCTCGACGCCATCGCCGAGAAGGTCGCCAAAGGCCAGCGTCTCACCATGGCCGACGGCGATCTCCTCTACACCACACCGGACCTCTACACTGTCATTGCGCTCGCCGACGCTGTCCGCCGACGCCTCCACGGCACCAACGCCTACTACAACATCAACCGCCACCTCAATTACTCCAACGTCTGCGCCCTCTCGTGCAAGTTCTGCGAGTTCTTCCGCAAGAAGGGCGACCCCGGCGAGTACACCCGCGACCTCGATTACATCCGAGGCGAAGCCCGCAAAGCCGTCGAAGCCGGTGCCACCGAAATCCACTCCGTCGGCGGTCTCAACCCCTATCTCCCCTTCACGTACTACACCGACATGATCGCCGCCCTGCGCGACGAGGCCCGCTCTCTGGGCAGCGACCTGCACGTCAAAGCCTTCACCGCCGTCGAGATCGTCCACCTCGCCAAGATCGCCAAGGTCTACAAGGGTGCCAACGCGCCCGGCGACGAGGGGCGTGCGGCTCGCCGCGATGGAATCCGCCACGTCCTGACCGAACTCAAGAATGCCGGCCTGGGCAGCCTGCCCGGCGGGGGCGCGGAAGTCTTCGACGACCGCGTTCACGATGAGGCGTACAAAGGCAAGATCCGCTCCGACGTCTGGCTCGATGTCCACACCATCGCCCACGAACTCGGGCTCAACACCAACGCCACAATCCTCTACGGCCACATCGAAGAACGCCACGACCGTCTCGTGCACATGGACATGCTCCGCAAGGCCCAGGACGTTGCCCTCGCACGGCTGGGATACCAGTCAGATGTTGCCGAGTTCCGGAGTCTTGCTGTTGCTCAGGCCGCGGCTCAAACGCCCGACCTCTGGCCCTCAGATCGTCTGGGTGCCGTTGATCCAGACGCCCTCACCACCTCCGAAGGCGGCCACCTCGGCTACCGCGAAAACGCCCCTTCCGCCCCCGTCATCACCCTGACCCGCCCCGGCACCCCACTCCCCGAACACGTCGTTTTCAATTCATCGCCAACCCCGAGTACTCAGGGCCCTGTGCCGAGCGTCCCGGCTTCTTCCGGCTATTACCAGACCATCATCCCACTCCCGTTCTTTCCAGACGGATCCGAACTCGAGCACCTCTACGGCCCCAGCGGCCTCGAAAACCTGCGGACCATCGCCGTCGCACGACTCATGCTCGACAATTTCCCCCACGTCAAAGCCTTCTGGATCATGCAGACCCTCCCAATGGCGCAGCTCATGCTCCAAAGTGGCGCCGACGACATCGACGGCACCATCGTCTGGTACGACATCACCAAAGTCGGCGGCTCGTCCACCCACCAAGAAGTCAACGTCTGGACCCTCCAGAAAGCCATCCGCGAGGCCGGCTTCAACCCCATCGAACGCGACACCCTCTACCGACCCGTCCTCCGCAACGGCACCCGCTGGTCCGTCTGATTTCACGTCGCGACGCACCGCTTTTTTCCTTTGGATGCCTACGGCGTGCCGACTTCACTCTGACTTCTTCATCGCGAACTCCCCTCTCTGGCCGGTGGCGTCCCGACCCCTACTCAACTGCTACCCATCGCCCTATCACCAATGCAAAAACAACCGAGGGCCAGCGCAAGCCAGCCCTCGGTGAACAGGATCTCCTACTCAAGCTCAATTACCGGCGACGACGCCCGGCAACCATCACGCCCATCCCCATCAGCGCCATCACGCTCGGCGCCGGGATGATGTGGTCCTGCACGCCGTTGGCAACCATCACCGAGAGGCCTTGGTGCATCGGTCCCGTGCCGTCGAGCGACGCCAAGTATGCCTGCGCCAGCACCAACGCGGCCCCGTTATCGTTCGTGAACTGCGCGTTGCCCGCCGTCAGGTCCAGCGAACCACCGTTCTCGAACACAATCTCCCAGATCGAAAGCTGCATGGCTGTTGCGCGATCGGCACTCAGAACGGAACCAAACGCGGGCGAGTAATACCGCCCGAACAGCTCGCGCACCAGCGCCGCCTTGCCCATGCCCATCCCGCCCAGGCTGCTCGGCGCCATGTGCAACGGATTGATGTCATAGCAGTAGTTTGACCCGTACGACACGTGCTCACCCAACTCCGTGCAGAACGACATGAATTCGCCCTGAGCGCCCGAATACGTACCACCAGTCCGCGTCCAGTTGAACAGGCCCGCCGTGCCCGTTCCCTGCCAATTCGCACCGCTGTCCAGCGAGTACTGGCCGTTCGAGCCCGGATTCACAGAGTTCAGCGTTGCACAAATCGTGGGGAATCCGGCCTGGGCCGCGGCAGCCATGCCCATCGCACCAACCATCACACCGATCTTCATCGTCTCTCCTCTCATGTCCATGGCAAACCATCCGCTCGCCGGAGAGTCGCGAACCGATCGCGCACCCCAAGCAGGGCAGGTCATTTGCACTTGTTGTGGAGGTGTCTCTCTCTCGACTCCTCCAACTTATAAAGCCCCGGCGGAAACGGGACCTCGGCGTGAGATTAACACACCAACGCCTCCAAACCAAGCAAAAAATTACCCCGCACACAAATAGAACTCGCCCAGAGATCCCAAAACCGCGCGGGTGCCCCTCCGAGCACCCGAACGGGAGGCGCCGCGGGCGGCCGCTGCACCTCTGCCCGGCGGACGTCTCTCCAGGCGTCCGCCTGCTCTCTCTCAACGCGACCACCTTCGATCGGTTTCGCCGATCGTCTCCTCACCAAACCCCGGTCCATAACGAAACTCGCTCTACACCACCGGCGGGCCGTCTGCTTTCGCAGCTCCTCCGGGTTCAAGGCTCGGCCCGCCGAGCGGGGAGTGCCCGGCGGACCTGTCAAACCGACTCCTAGGCTCAACGCTGGCGCACAAAAGCCAGCGCCGCCCAGAAGAACGGAATCCGAAACTCAACAAATATTCGAACCACTTTCTCCGAGCAGCACTCGCGGTTTCCCGCGGGATTACTCGAACTTCCGAACCGGAAAGGCCGTTGTGAGCCGGCCTGGACTCGATTCTTTACGAGCCCCGCTCGACACCGGTTCCACTCCGCTCACTCACCTTTCCCACACACCGCCCACAAGCTCGAGTCGACCCACGATCGGAGCCCACTTCCACACCCCGCTTCTCTCCATGCCCGCCGAACATCGTTTCGGGCTCCCGTCTGACATCGACCACACCACCACAGGTTCCAGCCCACGAATCGGCCCCTCCCTTGGCTCTCCCACCACCCACGCCCCTCCATTGGTACCTGTAACCGCGAACCAAGGCCCCCCTTCGCGGCCCACCAATCTGCCATCTAAGGGAATCAGCCCTCGCGTCCGCCCAACCACTTCCACGCTTTCCAACGCGGTATCCAGCCATCGCTCCAATCCGCTCGCTCTCACCTCCGCATTCGCTCGGCACCACATCCCCGCTCTCGCCACACACCCCCGCGGCAGCCCGAGCGCCGACTCGATCCCTCCCGCAAGCCCCGACCGCGGCGGCGGCCTCAACCCTCGCTCGATCGCCGACAGATACCCCTTCCGACAGCCTACCCGCGTCGCGAGCCCTTCAAGCGTCCAGCCACGCGCCAACCGCGCCTGCCGCACCGCACGACCAACCCGACGCCAAACCTCGAATTCCTGTCTCGAATCCATTTATTCGGACTCCATTTGGCTTGAGACCAGCGATTCGGGAATAGTACGGACGGATCCCGTTCGCATCGAGCAAGATTTTTTGTCCGTACCACGATTTTCCGCAGTTTCGACCGAGAGAATGCGCACAAACCCGGGCTGTTCTCTCATGAGTGAACACGATCGCTGGCCAAGTCGGCCAGCGACCACTCTTGGAGACTCCAGATGACGGTACAGCGTGCGGTGGCGGGCTACCCCCAAGCGGGGGATGGCGGTTTCATTCCAGCAAGTGCTCAGGGGGGTGGGGAAACCGACCTGGGCCAAACAACCTCTGGCGGCGACGCTTCCAATCCGAGGATGCAGGTCATTGTTCGCCGGCTCGAGCCTCGGATCCCTGCGTCTGGTGCGCTCGGTAGAGCCAAACCTGCCAGCGCGGACAACTGGAACACGGCTACCAGACGCAAACTCCTCGCACGCGACAGCGCCGACGACATCCTCAGCCACAGCGGGATGCTCCCGACCCACGACGCCGCGTTGCTTCGCGCGGTCTATCACGATGGCCGTCCCATTACCGAGATCGCCGAGTTGCTCGACGTCCCGATCCGCCGAGTTCGTCTTCGCGTTCGCCGACTCGTCGACCGGATCAAGTCTCCACACTTTGACTTTGTCGTCCGCCGCTCGTCGGCCTGGCCCGACCTGCGTCGTCGCGTCGCCCACGCGGTCATTGTTCTTGGCGATTCCTACCGCAAAGCCGGACGCAGGCTCAACCTCTCACTCCACACCGTGCGCCGCGAGTACGCCGTGGTACTGGCGATGGCCGAGGCTACGACGCAGATCGCCGCCGAGGTGCATGGGCTCAGGGAGCCTCGTCGTGCGTGAACTCTGGATCGGCGGTTCGGCCCGCCAACGACTCTCGACTCGCGCTCGGGCCCTGTGCCTCAAGCTCGGCGTCTGCACGCGTCATCGCCACGACGCCTTCCGAATCCCGCGAGGCGCCTCCGTCGCCCGGCGGGCCGTCGCTGCTCTTCGGCCAGGTCGCGTCGTGCTGCTGGTAGGCCCCAGCGGCTCGGGAAAGTCCACGATTTTCCGCGAGATCGTCCGCCGACTCCGGCTGCTGGGCCGTTCGGTCGCCCTCGCCGGCGCAGGCGGCTTCTCCAGTCGTCGTCGAGTCATCGACATGCCCCGGGGCGACCTCGGCCGTGCACTCTTCGTGTTGGGGCAGGCCGGGCTCGCCGAGGCCGGGCCGCTGTTGCGTCAGTGCGCCGATCTCTCCGAGGGGCAGCGTCACAGGCTCTCGATCGCGCTGGCCATCGCCCGATGTCGGGGCCCGCGTGCAGTACTGGCCGCCGACGAGTTCACCTCGGCGCTCGATCGTGAGACCGCGATGGGACTCTCGGTCTCGCTTGGACGATGGGCGAGGCGTGAGCGACGACCGCTGCTCATCGCCGCTTCGCACCACGATGTCGCTCGTTGGTTGACGCCCGACGTCGTCATCACCACCGCGCTCGACGCCGCACCCTCGATGCTCGTTGAGGACAAACCCAGGCCGGGCCGCGCTCCGCGTGGCCGATAGGAGCCGGAACATGCGTGTAGTCCGGGTTGCGCCGTCGGTCTACGTAGCGGTCGAACGCGGGCGACGCGCCGATTACGATCATCTGGCCCGGTTTCACTACCGTGCCGGCCCGCCGGCGGTCACCGCACTGGTTCTCGTAGCCCGCGCTGGGAGTGGAAGGCCCATCGGCGTGCTTGTGGCGTCGTACCCCACGCTCAACGGGTGGTGGCGCGGGCTCGCGTGGCCCGCTCGCTACGGACGCAACATCGCGAGGCTCAACCGCGAGGTCCGCGTGATCTCGCGGGTCGTGGTCGATCCGAGGTGGCGTGGGCTTGGAGTCGCTTCCGCGCTGGTCAGGCTTTATCTGCTCCACTACGCGACGTGCAAGACCGAGGCTGTGGCCGCTATGGGGGACGTCTCGCCTTTCTTTGTCCGCGCGGGCATGCGAGAGCTTCGGCGAGGGCCCGAGCCGCAAGCCGCCTCACTCGCGGCGGACCTGGCCAAAGAGGGCATCCGGGTCGATCGACTCGTCGAGAGGGTGTACGCCGATCGGGTCGCATCGATACGGAGTGTGATGCGACGGGTCCGCCAGTGGGCCAGGGGGCACGCCTCGGTGCGAAGGCACGCCAGGGCTCGCGGATGGACTTTGCTCGCGGCTCTTGCCTCGCGGGCTTTGCAGGGGTCATTGGCCTATGTCGCCGAGCGAAGCGACAGGCCTCACAGGGGGAAACCATGGGAAAGAAGGACATCAAGCCGCCGTCGCGTTCGGCGGAACACGTGCGTCCAAAGTCAGACGCCGAACTACGCACCTGGCTCCGCGAATGCTGCGAGATCGAGGTGCCCTCGGTCCCGCTGATCGAGGGGCACGCCGCTCCCTTTGAGTATCTGCGATGGACCTTCTTCGAGAACGTCCGATTCGAGCACGACGCGGGCCCGCCACGCCGAGAGGACATTGCGCTGCCTCCCGACGCCGTCATCTGGGCGAATCGCGGCGGAGGAAAGACCTTTCTCGGAGCCGTCGCCACCATGCTCGATATGGTCTTCAAGCCCGGGATCGAGATCCGAATTCTCGCCGGCAGTATGGACCAATCTCTCCGCATGCACCAGCACCTCCGAGTCTTCTTCGAGCGTCCGCAGCTCGCCGAACTCGTCGAAGGAAGGATCACCGACAAACGGCTGCGGCTCATCAACGGGTCTGGTGTCGAGCTCCTGGCACAATCCCAGGCCTCGGTTCGCGGCACCCGCGTGCAGCGCCTCCGCTGCGACGAGGTCGAGCTCTTCGATCCCGAGGTCTGGGAGGCCGCGCAGCTCACGACCAAGTCCAAACGCTGCGGCGGGGTCTGGATCCGCGCGTCCATCGAGTGCCTCTCCACCATGCACATCCCCCACGGGCTCATGCACCGGCTCGTCGCTCAAGCCCGGGAGGGCAAGCGGCGGCTCTTCAAGTGGGGAGTGCTCGATGTGCTCGATCGCTGCCTCGAAGCTCACTCGTGCGACACGCCAGAAGGGCGTTGCCCGCTGTGGGAAGAATGCCAGGGGCGTGCCAAACTCCGGCCCGGCAACGACGGCCCGTTGCCGCTGGGGTATGTCGAGGTTCACGACGCCATCCAGATGAAGTCGCGGGTGTCTCTCCCGACCTGGGAGGCCGAGATGCTCTGCCTGAGGCCCAGGACCGATGACGCCGTGCTGCCCGAATTTGACCCCAAGGTCCACGTGGTCGAGACTGCGCCGGTGGTCGGCGTGCGCTGGGTCGGCGGGATGGACTTCGGGTACCGCTCGCCGACGGTTATACTCTGGGCCGCCATCGACGAACTCGACCGGATCTTCGTGATGGACGAGCGTGTGCGGACCAAGCAGACCACCAGTGAGCACGCCCGAGCCATCGTCGGCGCACCATGGCCCGAACTCGAGTGGATCGGGGTCGATCCAGCGGGGCTGGCCCTCAACGAGCAAACCGGGGAGAGCGCGGTCAGCGTTCTGCGAAAGGCCGGGCTCCGGGTGCGAACGGGGCGTAGCGCGGTCGCGGGGGGGCTCGAGCTGATCCGCCGCAGGCTGCGTCCCGCGACGGGGCAGCCTCGGCTGTTCGTGCATCGGCGCTGCTCGACGCTCATTGAAAGCCTGGAAAAATACCACTACCCAAAGGGGAATCTAGAATCCACCGAGCCCGAGAAGGACGGCCCCGACCACGCCGTGGACGCGCTGCGGTACATGATCCTCAACATTGATGGAGCCGAGGGCACCGTGGCATGGAACTACGCCGGACGATGACGCGTCCTCGGGGCGATGAGCGCGTCAGCCCAGAAGCCGTGGGAGCGCATACCCGATGATAAGAAAGGTAAGCATTCCCAGACCGACGATGGCCAGGGAGACTTGGGCCGTCATGGAAAGCACCTCGCGCCAATAGTCGCCGAAGTCTTTGACGCGAACGGCTTTGTACGCGACGGCGATCCCGAACGCCATGGGGAAGAGCAGTAGCCACGCACCGCGGTCGATCGAGAGCCCGTCCACGAATGGAGTAAATGCCAGGAGGTTCATGCACGCTCCTTCCGGCGGCGGGTGGGAAATCCGGCATCAATGATGGCGATCAGGTTGACCATCCCCCCCACCGCTGCAAACAGCGTGCCCAGGTCGTATGCCTTGCCGATCGATCGACGGTACTTCGCGGCTGAAGGCGGAGGTACAGCGGGCTTTCCCGAAAGGGTGGTGCCGGATTTGAACTGCGACTGGTGGATGTAGTCGACGGCAAAGGCGGGCGGGCCGACAAGTGCGTGTGCGATAAACCACCAGTTGTTGTCGTGCCGGTCGATCACGCAGATCCCGCCGATGAATACCCCTCCTGCGAAGAGCCCGAGAACCCCAGCGGCGATGTGTGCCCCGCGTCGGACGTCGCCGCCGAGCATGTGCCCCGCGCCCGGAAAGGCGGCGGCGGCAAGGAGCGAGGCCGGGTTGAAACCTGTCGTGATGTGGGTGTGGTCTGTCATTCGGGGGGTTGACATCGGGTCGGAGGGCAGTAATGTACGGCCCCAGAGGGACTGGGTGTATCGGCTAAGACGAGCACGACCCGTTGAAGGTTCGTGAACAGAGAGCCACTGGGGGGTGGCCCGGAGCGTTGGAGGTGGGTACGGTTGGGACGTTTTGGGGAGGAGATCGGTGGAAGTCGAGCCCATCGCTGCGGGATGGGCGGTCGGGGTGTGGCCTTGAGAACGGCACCCGGACGACAAACGGGATGCGGGCGAATGCCTGCCGAAGAAGGAAGGACTCAGCGATGACCACAAGCATGATGAACGAGGAACTGCTGGAGACGGGGCTTTGGGAAACCGTGGGCGGCATCGCGCTGGCCGAGCCAGAGATGCACGACGAAGACGAGGATGAGCTCGAAGAAGGTGAATTCGACGACGACGATGAGGACGTCGGCGACGACGAATTCGACGACGAAGACGAGGACTTCCTCGACGACGACGATGAGTTCGCCGACGACGAAGGCGAAGATGACGAAGAGGAAGCCGACGACGACGACGATGACCTCTAAGGCCTCGGCGTCTGCATGAACAGGATCAACCATCAGCACACGCGCGCCCCAGGGGCCGCGTGTGTGTTCGTTTCCGGGAGAGCGTCAGGCCAAACCGCCCACCAGCGACCGGGCGAAACTCTCGACGGTAACCATGTGGTCCTGGTTCGCACGGGCGGCGTCGGAGATACGGCGGACCAATGCGGAACCGACGATCGCTGCGTCTGCGTTGCCTGCGCTCGATCCCACAACGGCGCGGACGTGCTCGGGTGTTGAGATCCCAAACCCGGCGGCGATGGGGAGCTGAGTGTGTTCGCGGAGAGCCCGGACGGCCGGGGCGATGTCGGGAATTTTGGCCGACTCGCCGGTGATGCCGGTGCGGGCCAACAGGTAGACAAACCCGCTTGCCGCTGATGCAATGGCCTTGGCTCGCTCGGGCGGAGTCGTGGGAGCAACCATGAGCGCCAAGGACCTGTCGGCGCTCTTGGCGGCGTCGATCAGCGGACCCGACTCCTCAAGGGGGGCATCGGGGACGAGGAACCCGTCGAACCCCGCGGATGCGGCGTCGCTGATGAATCCATGAGGACCTCCCTTCCAGCGGTGCACGATGGTGAAAGAGACCATCGCAACCAGAGCAATATCCAGGGATGAACGAACGGCAGCGACCTCATCGAGGATGGAGCGAGGGGTGGTGCCGCCGGCGAGGGACTCGCTCATGGCGGCGGCGATGACGGGGCCATCGGCGATGGGGTCTGAAAAGGGGATGCCGACCTCAACGATGCGGGAGCCAGCTCGCTCCATCACACGAAGGAGTTCGGCGGTGGATCCGGGCCTCGGGTGGCCCCCGCAAACGAAGGGGATCAGGGCTTTGCGGCCACGGGAACGAAGGTCTGCGAAAGTGTCGTCGATGCGTGACATGAGCGGACGGTAGCTCTTGGCGATGGTCGAAGCACTGCCGGCCGAGTTTGTTTGGGTATTGGATGGGTATTTGCGTCGCATGAAGATTGCGGGGGAAGGGTGCTGGCCACCGACGCGAGGGTGTTGAAGTTGCTAGACTTAGGGCGAGAGACAAGGCGGGCTGTAGGAGGCCCGCGTAGGCGTATGAAGATTGCCATAGGCAGGAGACAGACATGCGGAATGTAATGATGTGTGCGGCGATGGCCGCGATGGCCGGGGCGGCGCAGGCTGACCTGATCGCGTATTGGGACTACAACGCAAGCACGCCGAGCACGGTTTCGGGCTCGATGGGTGCGTTGACGAGCACGGCTCCGACGCTTGGCGCGGGGTCGATGTCGCTTTCGAGCGGCCTGATGTACAACACGGTGACGAACTCGTCAATGGTTGATGGCGACGTCGGTACCTTCTCGGGCTCGACGACCAACGCGATCCTCCCGAGCGGTTCGGGCGGCGCGCTGGCGATCCAGGGCAAGCTCGGCGGGCTTTCGGCGGACACCGCTGACAATAACGGGCAGTACATTCAGTACGACATCAGCATGGCGTCTTACACGAACCTCGTGATGACGTTTGCCGGTCGCGGTACGAGCTCGGGCTTTGGTTCCTCGGTGAGCCCGAACCAAGTGATGTATTCGACCGACGGCGTGAATTACACTCAACTGGCGACCTATGAGTCGCGTCAGACTTCCTTCGCGCTGTACACGTTCAACTTCGGGTCGGCCGGACAGTTTGCCAGCAACCTTTCCGTTCGCCTCGTTCTTAACGGTGCGACGACCGGCGCGGGCAACAACCGCATCGACAATGTTCAATTTAACGCGACGATCCCGACCCCCGGGACGCTGGGCCTGATGGGTCTGGGCCTGGTGGCGGCGGGTCGCCGTCGTCGGTAATCCGGTACTTCGCATCTCCTCCGTTGATCGCTCTGTGCGGCTGTCAGCAGGCACATAGGGATGACGTCGGGGAGTTACAAGCGTCCTAGAACGGCCTCTGGGAAACCCTGGAGGCCGTTGTTTTTCGAGGATGGGGAAGGATCCCCCTTGTACGGCGGGGGGAGGACTTGGTAGGATGATGGGGATCCGGATCCGGTGGATACGAATCACCGGGCTTGGGTGGGAGACAATTTGTGATTGGGAGCCGCGTCCGGTGTGGTGTCGGACGCGGTTCTTTTTTTTGCTACCATGAGGTTGAGCGAAGCAGTTTAAGGAGCGGGGATTGGGATTCCAACAGAGGAATGTTGGAACCTTGAAGGCGTTTGTCGGTCAATAGGGCATTGAGCCGAAAGGTACATGGATGAGCCAAGGAATGCCAAAGCCGCGTGTGGTCGGGGAGCACGAAGGCGGGCCCGAGACGTCTGCCGGAGCAAAGGGTGCGGTTGTTTCCACTGGGATGGGGTGGGGCTGGTGGTATCGGCTGGCGCGTCATGCGGTGCTTGTTGGATTGGTGATTTCGTTGTGCGTGCATGTGTTGGGGGGAGTCGCCGCGCATCTGATTTGGATCCGAGGTGGCGGCGGTACTGAGGGGGGCGGCGGCGGTGGTGGCGGCGTGCAGATGGCGGTGATGTCGGAGGGCGAACTCGCCGCACTGGTGGGGGGACCGATCGACGATGGGCTGGCACCGTCTGGGAGCCCTGCGGACATAGGGATGAGCGAGCAGGCGGTGTCTGGCGTTCCCGGCGATGATCTTGTGGGGTCGGCCGCGTCGGGCGGCATCGGGATCCCCGGTGCGGTGGGAGGAGGCGCCGGCGACATCGGTCTCGGGAACGGGCTGGGCGGTGGCACCGGCGGCGGTGGGACGAGTTTCTTTGGTCAAGAAGCCAAAGGCGACCGCATCGCGTTCATTGTTGACACGTCGGGATCGATGCTCGGCGACCGGATCGCGACGCTGCGTTCGCAGCTTGCCTCTGCGATCACGGAGATGTCAGAGACGTCTTCGTTTGTCGTGATCTCGTTTGCAACGACGGCGACCGTGATGGGCGACAAGCTCGAATGGACGGACGCGACGGTGAAGAACAAGGGGTGGGCCCGGCAACAAATCAGCGGACTGAATGCGGACGGGAACACGGAGCCATTGCCCGCATTCGAGCGCCTGATGAAAGTCAGGCCGAAGCCCGAGGCGATTTTCTTCATGACGGACGGGCAGTTTGATGAGACGGTCGCCGTGTGGATTGCGCAGCACAACAAAGGCCCCAAAGTGCGGATCCATTGCATCTGTTTCGAGGACAACAGCGGTGAAGCGAGGATGAAGCAGATCGCGTCGGACTCGGGTGGGACGTACACGTTTGTCCCGCGGAGGAATGGCCCGTGATGGTGTGGACGGCTGTTCTGGTGACGGCTGCGGGTTTGACAAGCCTGCAAGAAGGTGCGGTGTTGTTGCGCGGGCCCGTGGGGTCCCGAGCGGCGGCGGTGTCCTCCCCCACTGCGGTGGGTTCTGCGGGAGTGACTGTCGCTGGTGGGTCGATCATCCCGTGGGATCAGATTAAGCAGGTGACAGGGCCTTTGGCTGTGGAAGCAGAGAAGTATCGCTCGCTTGCGGAGCGGGCTTGGCGGGGGCGGATCCGGCTGGCTCGGGGTGACCTGGTGATGGCTGAGCCGATTCTCGAAGAGTTGTTCTCAGAGTCTCTCCGAGCTGGCGGGAGTTCGGAGACGGTTGGAGCAACTGGCCCTACGGCAGCGGGGATCGCGGCGGCGCTCATGAAGTGCCGGGTGGAGCGTGGGGCGTACGCGTCGGCGGTGAGGCCTTGGCTTGGGTACCTGCGAGCGGTGGGTTCGAACGGGGCTGGAGCGGTGGGAACAGGTGCGAGCGGGTTGGATCTCGTGCGGCTGGTGGACTCAGCAACGGGGCTGTGCCCCGTGCTGCCGCCGATGTGGTCTCCAGGCGCCGGCGTTCGGCAGCTCGGGGAGGGGACGAAGGAGCAAGGGGTCGAGGGGGGTGCAGGCGGGGAACCCGCTGCGGCGAGCGGCAAAGAGCGAGTTTCGGCCTGGTCGGAGAAGTCTCGGCTTCTTGGTGAGCTGTACGGAGCGGCGGCCCGGGCCGAGAGCGGCATGCCTGCGACGCTGCCCGACATCGGAACGAACTCGGATTCCGGTGTTCGACTGGTGTATGACGTGGTGAAGTCTCGGATCGGGGACTCGGCTGGGCGTCGCGAAGCGAGGCGGCTGCTGAGCGAGCGGATCGGCCCTCGATCGGCGGGGTGGGTGGAGGCATGGTGCCGCGTGGCGATCGGAAGATCGCTGCTCATGGAGCAGGACGAGGATCAGCGTCGCGAGGGCGTCTTGCAATTGGTGTATGTCGCTTCCCGCGGGATCGGAGCGAGCGAGGACGGCTGGCTGACGGGCCTGGCACTCGCAGAGGCTGCGGTCGGGCTGGAAGGGCTCGGCGGTCCCGGAGATCGGTCGGCGGCGGCCGGGCTCGCGGGGGAGCTCGCGGATCGGTTCGCGGGGCATCCGAGCCTTGAGTGGGGTGCGCTTCGGGCGTTGTTGCCGAAGCGGGTGAAGTAAACGGGCCTTGGGAGAGACGGACAGGATGACGGGCAGCACGCCCGCTCGACGAGGAGCAATGCTTGAACGACGCACTGATGATGTTGGCTGACACAACGGGCGGGGATATCCGTCTGATGGACTATGTGACCAAGGGCGGCCCGGTGGGCTATGTGATTCTGGCGCTGTCGCTGGTCGCCCTGGGGCTGGTGGTGGCGAACGTGATCCAGTTGCGGATGGAGAGTTTGTGCCCGCCCAAGGCGGTGGCCGCGTTGGAGGACTTGCTGGGAAAGCACGATATCGACGGTGCGCAGACGTACTGCGTGGACCCGGCGAACGACAGCTTCCTGACGAGAATGTTCGCGTCGGCACTGGTGCGGTGCCAAAGGTCACCCTTCGGGTTTTTGGAGCTCAAATCTGCGCTGGAGGAATCCGGGCAGCGGCAGGTTGACAAACTGACGAAGTTGACGGACGGGGTTGGCCTGGTGGCGGCACTTGGCCCCATGCTCGGGCTTCTGGGTACGGTGTTCGGGATGATCGGAGCGTTTCGAACGCTGGGCGAGCTTGAGGGGGCCGCCCGGTCGAGCGAGCTCGCGAAATTCATGTCGCACGCGCTGGTGGCGACCGCGCTTGGCCTGCTCGTGGCGATCCCGTGCACGGCGGCGTTCACATACTTCAAGAGGCGGATCGATCGGCTCGCGGGAGAGATCGGGCAGACGGCGGAGGAACTGGCGGCGCTTGTGCAGGGGAAACAGGGCCGAGATGCAGGGGCACGGCCTGCGGCGAAGGCTCCCGCCGGTCCTCGCGGTTTGGGGGCGCAGGCATCGTGAAGATCGGCCGACTCAAGGCGATTCCCGAGGCGGGATTTGATCTGACGCCGATGATCGACGTGGTGCTATTGCTGATTATTTTCTTTGTGCTATCGGCGCAGTTTGCGCAGGCGATTCGCAAACCCTTGAGTCTGCCGAGCGAGCGGGGGGAGGCACCGGGTGAATTGCTGCCCACGACGCTGATCCTGGACGTCGACGAGCGGGGCGACATGTGGACAGGCGGGACGCGGCTCGATCTTGAGGGCCTGCGGGCGACGATGCGATCGCAGGTCAAGTTGACCGGCGGAGCGGATCGTGTGGACGTGATCGTGCGTGCGGCAAGAGATGCAAGGAGTGAGCACGTGAACAAAGTGGCTCGCGTGCTGACGGAGCTGAACGTGCGGTCGTGGAAGCTGGCGACCGCAGGGGGTGCCCCTTGAACCTGAAAAGATCAAGGCGGACAGAATTTGAGATTCCAAAGCTGCCCTTGGTGGCGTTGATCGACGTGGTTTTTTTCTTGCTGCTGTATTTCATCATGGCGGGGAATCTTGCGGCGGTGGAACAGAATCTGGAAACTGCCCTCAAAACAGACCGGCCGGGCGGGGGGAGCGGTTCCACGTTGCTGCCTCAGATCGTGACCGTGGACGAGGTCGGCGGGAAGCCTTCGTTTCGGGTCGGGGAGCGAGCGACGGGGGACAAGACAACTCTGGCAGGGACTCTGGAGAAGCTGAACAAACAAGGAGGAGTGGTGATCCGCGTGACGGGACGGGCACCGGTGTGGATGGCGGCGGCGGCCATCCAGGCATGCAAGGACGCCGGGTTTACCAAGATCAGTTATGTACCCAGGGGTGATGCCCCGGCGGAAGGGGCAAAGCCTTGAGGCGAGGGACGGCGGCGATCGTGGCGATGCTGGCCTGTGCGGGGGGAGTCGGGAATGCGCGCGGGCAGAGCGTCGAATCGGTGTCGGGCGAGGCGGCCGATTCGAGGGTGGTCGCGTATCTCACGGAACGCGGGCTCGATGAGGTATTAGCGGTGTATTGGCGGCAGCGGCTGACCGAGGGGCAGGGCGAGCTCAAAGCAGTGGCGGCGGAGGCGTTGGGAGTTTTATACGCCAAGCAGCTCGCGGCGGCGGTCGATCCGGCGGGGCGGAAGAAAGTCGAGGAGCGGTGCAAGGAGTTGCTCCGCGTGATGCCCGATGCCGAGGCGTTCGAGCTGAGGATCAATCTTGCCAAGACGACGTACCTTCGGGCCGAAGAGATTGTGGAGCGAGACCGTCTGAGGCTGGCGACTGCGGAAGAGAAGGAAGAGGCGGCGAGGATCCTGGGCGAGGTGGGGCCGACGTTCCGCGATATCGCGATCAAGGCGCACCGTCGGCTTGAGAGCCTGGACAAGGCGTTGCAAACTGCGCGCGAGGACAAGGTCGAAGAACTCAGGCCCCGGGTGGACGAGTCGCGTCGGCTCCGGTCGCTGTCGCGGTACTACGCGGGGTGGACCGAGCTGTACATCGCGACGTTGACGGGCAAGGCGACGGCGGCGCAGGCGTCGCTCGAACACTTCGGGTGGATCCTCAACGCTCCAGAGGGTAAAGCGGCCACGCTCGATCGGCTGCCGGCGTCTCAGATGAAACTCGAGCATGTGGCGAGGTCGGCGATGGGGTGCGCGATGGCGCTGGCGGCGAAGGGATCGATCGACGAGGCGATCAGTTGGCTCGATGCGATCGAGTTGTCGGAGAATGTGTCAAAGGCGGTGCTTGATCAGGTCCAACTTCGGCGGCTGGGGATGCTGGGAGAGGCGGGTAAATGGGGCCAGGTCGAGGGGTTTCTTTCCCGGCGGAGAACAGGTGATGTGGCGGCGGATCGTCTGAGCCCCGCATCTGCACGGATGCTGGTGGTGCTGGCCCAGGAGTACCGCAGGAGCAGGGCGGGTGCCGACGGAGGTGACGTCGCCATGATGTCCGCGGCTCGGGTTGCGTCTGGCGCGATGGCGGATCTGGTCGCGAAGGGCGAACTGGGGCAGGTCCTCGACCTGGCGAAGAAGTACGGGGTCGATATCCTGGGTCAGGAGGGCTTTGTGTCGGCTTACGTGCGCGGGGTGACTGCGTACGAAGAGGCTCGTCAGTCGCACAAGGCGTCTGTCGGGGGAGGAGCCGACAAGGCCGAGGAGCCCACCGGCGATGCGGTGCTCGCGTCGAAGTATCGGGCCGCGGGCGAGACGCTGGGGAAGGCCGTCGCGGCGGAGGGTGCGTCCGGATTCGGAGAGGCCTTCACGAGGTCGCGAATTCTTGAAGGGCTCTGCCTTTATTATTCGGGGAGTCTGGCGGAGGCTGCGGCAAAGTTCAAAGGTGTCTCGGAGGGCGACACGCCGGCAGGGCTGAAGCAGGACGCGCTATGGTTCGCGGTGCTCTCACTGGAGCGGGCGGCGGATCGATCAAAGAGCGATACGAAGCTCGCCGAAGAGCGCGATCGGGTATCCGTCTTGTACGTGACAACCTATCCCGCGAGCGAGAACGCGGCGAGGCTATTGCTGCGGCGGGCGGGTTCAGGGCTGATGACCGAGGCCAAGGCGGCTCAGGTGCTGCTGGATGTGCCCGCGGGGTCCTCTCTCTATTACGCGGCCCGTCGTCAGGCGGCGCGGCTCTTGTACGCGGTGTATCGGCGGCAGACGGGCGGGGCGGAGCGTGACTATGCCGGGGCGAGATTCTTGGCGGTGGCGCAGGAGGTTCTCGATGCCGAACTGGAGCGATCTGCAGCGGAGGTGAGCCGCGAGACAGGCAAGGAATCGGCCCGCGTGGTGGTGTTGTACGCGAGACAGGTGGCGGACGTGGCGTTGTCGGCGGGGACTCCCGATGTGCCGCTCGCAGAGAGGGCTCTGGGTTCGATCGAACGGGTCGCATTGCTCCACGGGATGGACCTCAGCGAATTGAGGCCCGAGATCGCGTACCGCCGGTTGCAAGCCGCGGTGATCAAGGGAGATTCTGCAGTTGCGGACGCGATCGCGGCGGAATTGAAGGGAGACAAGGGCGAGTTCGCTCGGGCCGCTCGGCGGATGGTGTTCAAGCGTGCCTCGGACGTCTGGATGGGGATGGCCAAGGGTGAGCGAACGCCAGAAGCGATCGCATCGGCGCGCCGAGTGGTGGAAGTCGGTGGCGCGGTGCTGGCGGGCATGAAGGAAGAAGGCGTCAGCAGCGCGGATCCGGGCCGCGTTGCGGCGGCGGAAGCGGTCGCATCCGCGGCGTCTCGGCTGGCGTTGTGGGAAGGCGAACTGGCGATGCGAGAGCTCGCGATCTCTCTCGATCAAGAGACGGTCGCCGCGGGGGTCAAGACGGCTTCGTCGCTCTCGCGTCTGGCCGAGATGCGGGAACTCGCCGGAGATGCGGCCGGGGCGTCGGCCGCGTGGAACGAGCTTTCGCTGGCGTTGCCGGTCAGTTCGGTGGAGTGGGCCAGGGCGCGGTACGAGGCGCTCCGGCTTCTCTCGACGACGAACATCGCCGCTGCACGAGAGGCCCTTGACCAGCATGAGGCGCTCTATCCATCGTGGGGGCCAGAGCCTTGGGGAACAAAGCTCAGAGAACTCAAGCGGACTCTGGGACCGGGTGAGAAGGCGGGTGGCTCATGACCTGGCAAGACGATTCCCTCACGCGGCTGGGGATTCGATTTCTCGATATCCCCGACGCTCACAACCCGATCGCGCTCTTAGGGGCATCGCTCGATGGGATCGATTCCGGTGGCCCGGGCGAAGTGGTTCGTGCGCTCGAGCATCGATTGGGGCAGATCGATCGCCACCCCGAGCGTGCGACCCCGCAGGCTGATGAACTCAGGCTGGCGCTTCACGCGGTGGCGGCGCAGATGCTCGACCCGGTGGTGCGGACGCGGATCATCAAGGTGTGGGGAGGAGTGCCGGTGTCTCTTGCTCCGCGCCCGATGGAGGCCTTGCGAAGCGCCGGCGACGAGGGCCCTGAAGCAGCGCTCGTTGGTGCGAGGCTCTCACTCGAGGGAGATGCGTTGCTGGCGATCGCGATGGAGGGCGGGTGGAACCAACGCTCGCTGGAGCGGCTCTGCGTCTTTGCGCACGCGCGCGGTCTGACGGCCGATGACGTGGCGGCAACGCTGCGAGCGCTCGGGCGGGCACCGGGAGCTGGACGTGAGTCCTCATCGACTCGGGGGTCGGCGGCGCGGAGCCCAAAGGGTCCGAGGCCGTTCCCTCTGCCGATGACGAGCCAGGCCAGTGCCTCCCGACCTGAGATTCCTCACCCGCCCCACTCCTCGCGCGTTCACATGGCGTCCAGCGAGGTCTCCGAGGAGCGGATGATTGGACCCAAAGTAAGGCCCGAACCGGCGATGCGAACAGAGCCTCGCCTGTTCGAGCTGAGCCCGGAAGAACTGGCGGCGATGGGGCGTCGGCGGTTGCGGCTCGCTCTGGGGATCGCCGCCGGGGTGGCGATGGGGCTGTTCGCGGTGACCACGGGTGTATTGATCGTGTGGAAGGGGATGGATCGTCCCGGGCAGGTGGTCGAGGTTCCGGCGGAGGCCCGGGATCCCACAACGCCCCTATCCCAGACTCCGAGGGGACCCGACACGACGAAAAAGCCCGAGTCCAAGCCCGGAGCGACGCCAGTTGCGGACCGGAGGGACGCGGAATCGACTCGACGTCTTCTGGAGGAAGCTTCGTCGCTGACCTCGACGGATGCAGCCGAGGCCGGGCGTCGTTTCGAAGCAGCTCTGACACGTGCCGCGGGCGAGTGGCCTCTTTGGAAAGCTGACGAACTGGCGACCGTGACCGAGGCCGTGGTCGAGTATCTCTACAAAGTCACCGAGGATTCCGCGGCATCTCGGGGAGCGGCCGCGGCGATGACAGGTCTGACGCAGCCCGGACGAGGGGTTCGCGTAGAGTCATTTGGTTCAGGCCTGTTGTCGCGTGTGTTGACGGAGTCAAACTTGCCGGCAGGGGTGCTCGGTCAGGTTCGCCTCGCGCTCTCGAAGTCCGCGGGAACGGATCAAGGCCTGGACACATTCGCCGCCGGGGCGACCTCGGGTCTGGCGGTGATCGCGTTGAGGCTTGCTGGCCTCGGGGATCCGGCGGCGTGGAAGGAGTGGCTCGAGTGCGTGGACGCACTGCACTCGGGAGATGCGGCCCCTCGAGGCCGAGTGATCGCGGTGGCGCTCGATCAAGCCCTGACGGCAGGGCCAGACCCTGTGGCCCAGCGGGGCGCGTGGGACAGCATCGCGGCGCTAGGGCTGTCTCTCTCGTGGCGTGTAGAGGAGCAGAGCCGCCCGTGGATGCTGCGGTGGTTTGATACGCCGACGGTGAGCGTTCCGGCGTTGCACGCGCTGACGACCGCGCTGGCCTCACGGAGTGGCGCCGAGGGAATCTCTGGCACGATGACGCTGGCCGCGCTCGCGGGGCCCGGCGAACGGGCTGAGCTTCGGGCAAGGTACGCGTCGGCGTGGGGGCTCGGCGGAGCGGCGGCGGGGGACGGGTTCGCCGCCGAGTGGCTGGCGGCGCTGGGGGGCGTCAAAGCGGAGCCAGCGGCATCTGCCGATGGGGGCGCAGGAAGCGTGGACGCGTTGATGCGTGCTGTTGCGTTCTCGCGGTTGAGCGAGGCGGCGGGGCTGTCCTGGGTAGGCGAGGGAGCCCGGGCCCGGACTCTGGTCACCGACCCCGACGCGTTGGCGAAACTTCGCGTCGCGGCAACGAAGGGCCGGGGCGTGGCCTCCGCGGGCGGAAAGCTGAGCGGGGCGGACAATGACGGTGCGTGGGCCGCCAAGTATCTGGGGGCGATGAACAGCACGCCGGTGAGGCTGGAGATGCTCAAGCAGGCTCAGAGCGCGGGAGCTCTGACGGCGGTCGAATGCGAGCTGGTGGCGACCGAGGCAATCAGAGGGACGCCGGTGGCGGTGCGGTCGTTGGCGAGGGACGTCGTACGCAAGCACATCGGGCTGTTCGCGATGATCAATGCGTTGCTGGAACTGACACCGATGATGCCGATCTCGGCAGACAACGCGGAGTTGGTGGAGTTTGCCGCGTTGGGAACGCGGATGCCGCCTCTGAGGGATCCGAACTGGCGTGTGGCGGCTCGTCGGGCGCTGGTTCAGGAGTTGCTCGCCAAGGCGGCGGGGACAGGCGAAACGGGCGGGATCGACGCGCTGGCTGCGGTGCTCGGCGAATCGTACAAGAACCGATTGAGCGCGCTCGGCGGGACGAGCGGGGTTGGGGATGTGTCCGACGCCCGAACGCTGATGACGCTGGCGTCAACACTGCGGACACGCTGGGACCACGATGCGCAGCGGGCCACGCCTAGCGGACGCGAAGTGTCCACGCTCGTGGAGATCCGCAAGCGGGCGGCTTCCCGCGGTGCGGTGGCGGCGAACATCGTGCAGAGGTTCGTCGCCGAGCAGTTCGCGTGCGTCGAGTTGATGGCTTATGTCGTGGTCGCGGAAGAGCCCGGGCGTGCCGCTCGCGTGTCGGAAGTCATGTCGGCGTTCACTGCACAACGCCGCGCGGCAAAGCACATTACGGGACAGGTGCTCGCGGGCGAGGCGACGATGGCCGAGTTGTGGGCCGTACGGCTCGGGGCCTAGGGCGGGGTTCAAACTCCGACACGCTGCACCTTTTTCATTCCAGCGCAGTAGGATGGGGTGGTGAAGCCTCGTGGCGGACAACTTTCTCGGGCGTGGATGCTTGGTCGCGGGCTTTGGAACGCCTGCGCTGTCCTTGGCCTGGGGCTGGCCGGGTGCGATGGGAGCACCGGAGGCGGGGGTGCCGGCGGGACGCTCGACTCGGCGTACGGAGAAGTCGGGCTTTCTCCCGGACAGTTCGCGTTTCCGCGAGCCATCGCTTCGCACGGGGGCCCCGACGGCGACGGGACACTTTGGGTCGTGGACAAAATGGCACGGGTTCAACGGATCCGCGCGGCCGATGGCGTCTGTCTGGACCTCTGGCAGATGCCCACGTGGGAGCAGGGCAAGCCGGTGGGGCTGTGCGTGTGGAAGGGAAAGACGTCGCACTATCTGATTGTGGCCGACACCCACTATCACCGCGTGTTGGTCTATGACGTGTCGGGGCTGGGGAACGCCCCGGCGGCTGGCGCAAAGCCTCACCCAGAGCCCGTCGCGATGTTCGGGAAGATGGGGCGCGGGCCCGGCGAGTTCATCTTCATCACCGACGTTGCGGTGCTCCCCACCCCCGACGGTACGGGGATCGCAAGGCTCTATGTCGGCGAGTACGGGGAGAACGACCGGATCTCGGTATACGAGCCCGCCGCGGGCTCGAAGATGGCGTTCGAGTGGCGATCGAGCTGGGGACGCTGGGGGAACGGAGATTCAGCGACCGATGTGGAATTCAATCGGCCACAGGGCCTCGACATCGATGTCACCCGGCGTGAAGTGCTTGTCGCTGACGCGGGGAACCACCGGATCGGCCGGTTCACGCTGGACGGGAAGTTGGTGAAGTGGTTCGGCGGACAAGAACTCGGCGGCAGCGATCCGGGACGGTTCAGCTACCCTTACGGGATATTGAGCCTGGGTGACGGAACGGCGCTGGTGTGCGAGAACGGGAACGGGCGGGTGCAGCGGGTGGACCTGGAGACGGGTGCAAGCCGGGGGATCTGGGACAAGACGCCTCAGGGTCGGGCGATGGCGACGCCTTGGGGGCTTTCACGCGTGGGCGACATGGTGTATGTTCTTGACTCGGGGAACAACCGCGTGATGAGGATCCCGGTACCCAAGGATTGATGCCCGAGATTGACGGAGCCTGCGCGAACCCCTGGATCGGCAAGGCGGAACAGGAGACCGAGATGGACGCCGGAATCTGGATGCTGGGCGAACTGACGGTCGGACCGGTTCAATTCGACGTGCCGGTGTGGCTGTGGCTCATCCCAGCGCTGGGTTTCCTGTCGGTGGTCATCGCGAGGAAGAGCTTGTCCGGGCTCGGGACATGGACCCGCTGGGTGGCGCTCGGACTGCGTTTGTTGGTCATCGCGCTGATCGCGGGGACGCTGGCCGAACCCTCGTGGCGGCGAGAGTCAAAGTCCGTGGGGGTAACGGTGGTGCTCGACGTCTCGGATTCAGTCCCGCCTTCGGTGCAGCGCAAGGCCGAGGAGTATCTACAAAAAGCCGCCGAGGCTGGCCCGCGGCAGGAAGGCGATCAACTCGGGCTGGTGACGATCGCGAGGCAGCCTCTCGTGCAACAACTGCCGACGAAGGACACTCGGACGGTCGAACGCGGGTACACCGGGAAGACCGACGCGACGGACATCTCGGCATCGGTACGGCTCGCGCTGGCGGTGGCCCCGACGAACGCCGCGAACAAGCTGGTTCTTGTTTCAGACGGGAACGAGACGGTGGGGAGCGTGCTGACGGCGGTGGCGGCGGCTCAGGCCGCGGGCGTGCCCATCAGCATTCTGCCGCTGACGTACCGCTACGACCGCGAAGTCCTGATGGACCGCATGATCGCGCCGGCCACCGCCCGCATCGGCGAGAACGTGACGCTGAAAGTGGTGCTGACGGCGACGACGCCCGCCTCGGGCACGCTCTCGCTCCGCGACGATCACGGGCCGGTGGATCTCGATCCCGGACCCGGGACGGGTGTACGCGTGAGGCTCGACGCGGGCAGCCAGACGTTCCCGATCACGGTGCCCGTGGTGTCGCGGGGGCCCAATCGTTTCGAGGCGGTGTTCGAGCCCGACATGGCCGACGGGAAAACGGTGGGCGATACCCGACTCGAGAACAATCGCCAGACGGCGGTGACGTTCGTGTCGAGCGAGGGGCGGCTCCTGGTGGTGCGAGAGGACCCCGCCGAAACCGCCGCGTTTGTCAAGGCATTGCGTTCATCATCGATCACGGTCGATGAGACCGACACCTCGGGAATGCCCAAAGATCTGGTGCAAATGAACGGGTTCGACGGGATCGTGCTTGCGAACGTTCCACGAACGCTGTTCAGCGAGCAGCAGATGGTGGACCTGCAGCGCTATGTCCGTGAGAACGGCGGCGGGCTCATGATGACCGGGGGAAAGGACTCGTTCGGCGCGGGGATCTGGATGGACACCCCGGTCGCCGATGCCCTGCCTCTGGACCTTAATCCCCCTCAAAAGAAGGAAATGCCCAAAGGGTGCCTCGGGATCTGGGTGCACTCAGTCGAGATGAGCGATGGGCGGTTCCTGGGGCAAAAAACGTGTACGGCAGCGATCGACGCGCTCTCGAGCAAGGACGAAGCAGGGATCGCAGAATGGGGCCCCAGCGGCGCGGGTTGGGTCCATCCGATCCAGGTGCTGGGCGACAAGTCGGGGATCAAACGCGCGATCAACCGGCTGACGTTCGGCGATATGACGGACTGGACCCCCGCGCTGCAGGTACTCCTCAAAGGGATGGAAGCCTCGAATGCCGGCCAGAAGCACTGTATTTTGATCTCCGACGGCGACCCCATGAGGCCCAGCGATGCATTGCTCAACAAGTTCAGGAATGCGAGCCCGCCGATCTCGATCACCACAGTGGCGATCGCCTGCCACGGTCTTCAGGACCAGTCGGCGATGCAGCACATCGCCACGTTCACAGGCGGGCGGTTTTACAACATCAAACCCGGGCAAGAGAACAAGGTCCCCGAGATCTTCATCAAAGAAGCGATCACGATCCATAGGCCTCTGATCCGGGAGGGGCAGGCCTTTGCCCCGAAAATGACGGGGATCACCGCCGAGACATTCGCCGGCGTCACCCGATTGCCATCGGTCACGGGCTACGTGCGCGCGGCGGAAAAAGGCGGGCTCGCTCTGGTCACCCTCCGCAACGACGAGGACGAACCGCTCATGGCCCAGTGGCAACACGGGCTGGGCAGATCGATCGCGTACACCTCGGACCTGGGAGCAAGATGGTCGGCGGCGTGGCCAAACTGGGGGCAGTACGCCGCCTTCTGGTCGCAACAGGTCCGCTGGGTCATGAGGCCCAGCAACAACCGTGTGTCAGTCCGCGTCACCTCAGAAAGCAAAGGGGACGAGACGCTGTTGATCGTGGAGGCCGCTACCCGCGACGGAGAGCGCCTGAGCTTTGCCACATTCACCGGGCGTCTGGCGAGCCCCGACGGTGCGGCCGACCAAGACATCGTTCTCCGTGAGATCGGCCCGGGGCGTTACGAGGGTCGAGTCACCACCGCCGGCAGCGGGACATACATCGCCAGTCTCCGCTACCGCGCTCCGATGGGCGACGGTTCTGCGGCGATCGAAGGTTCCGCCCTGGCCGCGATCAACAGGCCCTTTGCCGATGAGTACCGAACACTCCGCGACAACGTGGCGTTGCTCGACGAGGTCAAGAACAAGACATCGGGCGTCACGTTACCCCCCGATGTCACGAAGGCCGACCTGTGGAACCGCGAGGGGCTCCGCTTTCCGGTCTCGATGAGGCCCATCTGGCTCTTTGTAGCGGCCTCAGCGATCGGGCTGTTCCTCGTGGATGTCGCGGTTCGGCGAGTACGCATCGATCTGGTCGCGATGGCGGGTGTGGTTCGGAAGTGGTCGGGGCGGGGCGTCGCCAAGCCGGCGACCGAGCTAGGCGGTCTCAAGAGCGCCCGGGCCAAGGCCCGCGCAGGAATCGCCGACCGAACGGCGTCGTTGCCGACGCCCGTGAGTGGACCGGTGCTGCCCGCCGAAGTTGCCGAGGCGGGCAAGAAGTTCGAGGTGAGTGCCGAGGAGATGCGTGCCGCGTCTGCGTTGGGGAGCCAGGGCGTACAAGGAACAAAGCCCCCAGGCGAGCCGCTGAAGCCCGCTGGGCCCACCATCAAGTCCGCCAAAGACGACGCCAAAGATGGGATGTCGGCCCTTCTTCGAGCCAAGAAGAAAGCTCGCGAGGGGATGGAGGATCAATAGACCATCGCGGCCCTCCCGCGACGGTGATCTCGACCGAAGAATCGATCGACGCGGGCGCCACGCCCGCGCATGAAAGGGACTGGAATGAGCGTTCAATCAGAGACGAACACCCCGGCGGAAGTCAAGGCCAAGTGCGACGCGTTCCGCGACAAGTTCGGGAGACTCAGGGCCGAAATCGGGAAGGTGGTGGTCGGTCACACCGAGGTTGTCGAGAGCGTGCTCATCGCGCTCTTTTCGGGGGGCAACGTGCTGCTCGAAGGCGTCCCCGGGCTCGGCAAGACACTGCTCGTGCGCAGCCTCGCGCAGACGCTGAGCCTGCCCTTTAGCCGTATCCAGTTCACTCCCGACCTCATGCCAGCAGACGTCTTGGGGACAAACATCGTGATGGAAGACCCCGAGACGGGCCGGCGGAAGTTCGAGTTCCAGAAGGGGCCGATCTTTGCCCAGATCGTCCTAGCCGACGAGATCAACCGGGCCACGCCCAAGACGCAGTCGGCATTGCTCGAGGCGATGCAGGAACGCAGCGTGACCGTAGGCGGGAAGACCCACAAGCTGGAGAAGCCGTTCATTGTGCTTGCCACGCAGAACCCCGTCGAGCAAGAGGGCACCTACCCGTTGCCCGAGGCCCAGCTTGACCGATTTATCTTCAAGATCGTCGTCGGGTACGGCGAACTGAAAGACCTGCTGACGATTCTCGAGCGCACGACCGGCTCGATGAGCCCCGAGTGCTCGCCCGTCATGGACGGGACCACCATCCTCGAGATCCAGCAGCTCGTACGCGGAGTCGTCGTCGCCCCGCACGTCATGGAGTACGTCGGACGGCTGGCGATGGCGACGCACCCCGGTGGGCCCTTTGCCGCTGGCGGCGCGGACGGCCCCGCGAATAAATACGTCCGCTGCGGCAGCTCGCCTCGCGGGGCCCAGGCGATGCTGCTGGGAGCAAAGGTCCGGGCCCTGATCGACGGGAGGTACCACGTGAGCTACGCGGACGTGAAAACGGTGGCCCCGATGTGCCTGCGTCATCGGCTGATCCTGAATTTCGAGGCCGAAGCCGACCGTATCGAGGCCGACACCATTGTCAAGCAGGTGATCGAGAAGACCCCGACAGAACCCGGAGGACGATGACTCCTCGGGCCGAGGCGTTGCGTCCGGGTCCGGCTCTCAAAGGCAAGAATGCTCAAGATCACGACACCAAAGCGTCTTGAAGGAATGGACGAGCTGGCCTCGCCCGCGGAGATCGCTCGCGTCGCGCCGCTGGACTTGGCGAGCCGCAGGGTCTTTGCAGGGAAACTCAAGGGCGAGCGGCGTTCGAAGAAGCGGGGTGAATCCGTCGAGTTCGCGGATCACCGGCCGTATGTCATCGGGGACGATCCCAGGCACCTGGACTGGAACCTGTTCGCGCGGCTCGAAGTGCTCTTTCTCAAGCTATTCCTCGAAGAAGAAGACCTCTCTCTCCACGTCGTGATCGACGCATCAGGGTCTATGGACACGGGCGAACCACACAAGTTTGTATTCGCCCAGCGGGTGGCCTTCTTGCTCGGGTACCTCGGGCTCATCAACCTCAACCGCGTCGGGATCACCGTCATCGGCGGGGGCACCCGCGATGGGACCACGCCCGCCGTGACCCGGTCCGTCAGGGACATGCGGGGCCGTCGTCGCGTTTCTGAGCTCGCGGACTTCGTGCTCTCCGCCGAACCCGCGGGTACGGCCTCCTTTCGAGCGGCCTCGGAGCGCATCGCGCTGGCCCGCCGGGGCAAGGGCGTGATGCTCGTGATCTCGGACTTTCTGATGAAAGAGGGGTACGAGGACGGGCTGAGGCTGCTGGTGGGCCGCGGATACGACCTCGTACTGCTGCACGTGCTCTCGCCTCAGGAACTGCGCCCCCCGATCACGGGCGACGTGCGGCTCAAAGACATCGAGGACGCCGATCAGGCCGAGGTCACGATCTCAAGCCCTCTCCTGCGGGCATACGAACGCACGCTCTCCGTGTACTGCAAACGCATCGAGGAATTCTGCAAGAGGCGGTCGATCGGGTACATCCTGACCCCTTCGTCGGAGGATCCGGCGTCGGTGCTGCTCGAGGGGCTTCGCGCCCGGGGGGTGCTGCGGTGAACCTCGCAAACCGGAGGCCGGCTTGACGTTTCTGACGCCCATGTACGCGGCTCTGGCGGCGGCGATCGCCGTCCCTTCGCTGCTCGTGCTGTACTTTCTCAAGCTCAAACGCCAGGAGCTCGAGATCAGCTCGACGCTGCTCTGGAAAAAGGCGATCCAGGATCTCCAGGCCAACGCGCCGTTCCAGAAGTTGCGTCGCAACATCCTGCTGCTGCTGCAACTGCTCGTGCTCGCGGGGGCCATTCTCGCGCTGGGCCAACCCCAGCTCAACGCCACCACCACCTCCGGCGGAAGACAGGTCATCCTGATCGACCGCTCGGCGAGCATGGCGGCGATGGACGCCGAGATCGATGGGAAGCCGGTGAGCAGACTCGATGCCGCCAAGAACGCAGCCGCTCACTTTGTCAGCGGACTCAAAGAGCCGGGGCTTCTCGAGCGAGAATCGGGCGACGCCGCGATGGTCTTGGCGTTCGACCGAGAGGCCCAGATGGTGCAGCAGTTCACGGGCGACAAGACGAAGCTCGCCGACGCGATTCGCGCGATCACGGTCACCGACGGGCCCAGCATGCTCGAGCCCGCCGTGAGGCTCGCCCGGGCCCAGGCGCCCAAGCTCATCATCACGGACACCCGTAACGTCGATGGCAAGGAGGTCGACGTCACTCAGGTCATCGAGGGAATTTCCGACAAGTGGCCCATCGCGTTGCACGTATTCACCGACGGCAAGCTGCCCGACGCGTCCAAAGCCCTGCCCGGGCCCATGGACACCATCACCTTTCACCGCTTCGGTAAAGTCGACACCGACAATGTGGGCATCGTCGCTCTGCGTGCGGATCGCCAGTTCGAGTTTCCCTCTAAAATTGATGTCTTCGCCAACGTGCAGAGCACCCGCAAGACCCCTACCAAAGTCGACGTCGAGCTGAGGGTTGACGGCGTGCCCGCCGGCAGGCGTGAGCTTGTTATTCCCCCCGCCGACGACAAGGGACCGGGCACGCGAGGGATTTCTTTCCCGCTCGAACGTCCCGAGTCCGTCGCGATCGAAGTTTCACTGCACGAGCCGGGCGTAGCCGCCGTGGGTGTCGACGCGTTCGCCACCGACGACCGCGGGTGGCTCGTCATCCCCCCGGCCCGCGGTCTCAAGCTCTGCGTCGTGACCAACGGGAATCTTCTGCTCCGGCAGGCGTTGGCGGCGCTCCCCCAGAGCGGCGAGCCGATTGTCTACACGCCCGCCGAGTACCAGAGCGCGCTCAAAAGCGGCGCGGCATTCGACTTTGACGTCGTGATCGTCGACGGTGCGGACCTGCTATGGAACGGGAAGCAAGGGGCCTTACCGCCCGGTCGATTCCTGTTCTTCGGATCTCTCCCGAGCGTTCCTCCCGCTGCAGCGGGCCAGACGGGGGTGGGCACTCTTGGACCCGTGATCAAGGACGCGGGCGAAACCGGCCCAGTGAATTTCGTCTCGTGGAAGCGAGACCACCGCGCACTCCGATCGCTCAATATGGACACGGTGGACGTGTTCAAGAGTCGGAAGATCGATGTGCCCGAAGGGAGCTCGGCACAGGTGCTCGCCGAGACCACCGCGGGGCCCGCGATCGTTGAGCTCTCAACCGCCGATTCTCGCGCGATCGTCGTTGGGTTCAATCCGTTGGATTCGGACTGGCCCTACGATGTCGGCTTCATCATCTTTCTAAGCTATGCAACCGACTACCTGGGCACGGGCGGCGGGTGGGCGGTCGCCCGCAGCACCCAGCCCGGGCTGACGGTTTCAGATCGCATTCCAGACAACGCCAAGAGCCTGCTCTGCCGAGATGAAAGCGGGAACGAGGTCGGAGCCGGTCGGGGACCAGACGGGTCGGTGTCGTTCGGGCCTTTCCCCCGCGTCGGTCTCTATACAGCATCCTGGACAGGGGGCGCCGGGGCCGGCGACCGCAAGAGTGGTGACCGCGTCTCCCGCGATTACGCCGTGAATCTGCTCGATCCCTTGGAATCCGACGTGCGGGCTGCCCAAGAACTGTCTCTGGCGACCAGCGCCGCATCCGCGGAAGGGCAGACCGGCAAGGCCACACGTACTCTCTGGCCTTGGCTCCTGCTGGCCGCCCTGTGTATTGTCATGCTCGAATGGTACATCTACAACCGCAAGGTTCACGTGTGAGAACGACCCTGCCCAACGCCGTGTGGATCATGATCGCTCTCGCGCTCGCTTCGATCGCGGGGCCCGTCATCGCCGAGCCCGCCACCATCGCGAGGGTCGAATGGGGCTTTGCCGGGAACATCCCCAGCGGACGCTGGGCCCCCGTGCGCGTATGGCTGAACAGCGGCGACACCCCCGAGACCGGCATCTTGTCCATCGAGTATCAGCAAGACAGCACCCAGAAGGCAAAGATCATTGTTCCCGTTTCCGTCGTGCCGGGCTCCCCCACCGCGGTCGATGTGCTCGTCAGCCTTCCTTCTGAGGCAGATCCCATCACCGTTCGATATACGCCGGCGACCGGCCGCGAACAGACCATCGAGTTCAGCGCGATGCCCACGGGTGGGCAACAAATGGCGCCCGAGATCTTCGCCGAGACACGTCAACTCGTCCTCTGCGTCGGCACCGACGCACCGTTGGCAGCGATCAGCAACCCGACCGAGGTTCGACAGAGGCCCCGTATGGGACGCTCCGTGCTCGGCGATCATCGCTCTGTCTCCGGCGACGATCTCAAAGAACTTCGTTGGTTCCAGACGGCGGGCGTGCGGATGAACGCCGACTCGCTGCCCGAGGAGCCGCACGCTTACGACGGGGTAGCCGCCATCATCATCGACGCCGAGTTGGCCGGGGTTGCCAGCCCGCGCTCGCGGGCCGCGGTCGCTTCGTGGGTCGCCTCCGGCGGCCGGCTCGTTCTGCTGGCCGATCGTGACGGGGACGCGTGGAAGTCTTGGCTCGCTGCCGATGAACCCTTGCCGGTCTCGCTCGCCGCGGCCGGGGAGATGCCCCCGCCCGCCGGATTACGCGACGCGGCGCAGCGCGGTGAAGCGTCCGAGTTGTCGTCTTCCGGAGGTGATGCCGAGGACGATGCGCCCAGCCAGTCGCAGCGAGCGTTCTTCCGCCATTCAACGCTCATCCGCAAGGTCAAGGCCTTCGAAGCCGCTGTCCGCGGCGCGGTTAAGGGCCGCGCAATCTCGATCCTCCCCGCGGCTACCCAGAGCGGATGGAACGGACGCCTCGCCCTTCCCGAAGGCGGGTTCTTCATCGCAGAAGGGCCCGTCGGGCTCGGCATGGTCACCATTCTGGGCACGAACCCATCCTCCATTTCCGCCGACGCCAACCCGCTGGCGCAGCGGGCGGCCTGGCGTCTTGCGCTCACTCCCGTGCTCGACCGCTACCTCATGCGGCCCATGTCGCTCCAGTCCATGGGGCAAGAGGCGCTCGCCAACGTCATGGACCGCATCGCGGGAGTGCCTGAAGTCGGACGCGGAATGCTCTACACCACCGTCGGCCTGCTCCTTCTCCTTGCGCTCCTGCTTGGAGTCGCCGACTATTTCATTCTTGGCAAACTCGGGCTGCGGCATCTTTCGTGGGGCGTTGCCCTTCTTTGGATCAGCCTTTTTTCTGCTGGTGCCGCCTTCATCATCCCTCGCATCCGCGCAGGCAGCACTTCCGTCGATCGCGCCGTGTGCATCGACATCCTCCAGCAAGCAAACTCACCCACCTCCTCCGCGTCGGTCTGGCAGACCGGCGTCAGCGGGGTCTTCTCCGGTGGGGCAACACAACTCGAGTCCGATGATCGCAACGGGTTCGGCCTCGTCCGTGGAGCCTCCGCAGAACGCGACCGCATGGATTTCTACCCCCGCGGCGAACGTCGCCGGGTGGGACTGCCCGCCGTGGAAGCCCTGCAGATGAGCCTGCCCGGCGGCGAACGTGCCAGTCTGGTTTCCGGTCTTCGTCAGCCGCCTTGGACCTACCGGATCCTCACCGATGACTCCCAGGCCCCGTGCCCGATCCGGGTTACGGTCGATTCCGTCGATTCCGCCGGAGCCGCGGTGCGCTTGCACGGTGTCGGCCCAGGCGGCGAAGTCCGCGAGGCCGCACTCCAGATCGAGAACCGACACTATTCCTGGAAGGCGACGCTCGGGTCCGGGCCGGCAGTGGTTCCCTCCGACGGCACCATCCTGCTCGAAATGACGTTCGTCGCCAACGCCCGTCTCAGACTCGAACCCGAAATCCGCGACCAATTCGGCCGAGTGATGAGCAACGGTTTGGTCACCGTGGCACCCCAGACCGCTCGCGGGAGCCGATTCCCGTCTGGAAACACCTCGCCGAAACCCGGCTCATCTTCAACCCCCGCTCCGGTGACTGCGATCGGCCCGGAGATGTACTCCGCGTCACTCGCCGCTGCAGGCGACCGTCAAGCTGCCTTGCGTGCCCGTGCCGCGGCGGGGCAGGCCGTGTTCGTCGCCGACATCCTCGGGCCCGGAGCCGGTGCCTGGCTGCTGAAAGTCAAGGGAGAGGACAACGTGACCACGAACACATCGGCGACCGTGCGTGTGGTCGTACCCATGATCGGAGGCAAGCCATGATCGAGATCAAAGGACTGACCAAGCGCTATGGAGCCCTGACCGCGCTTGATAATCTCTCGCTGAGCCTGGGCAAGGGTGAGATCTACGGGTTCATCGGGCCAAACGGTGCGGGCAAGACCACCACGATGAAGATCCTCGCCGGGCTTTTGCACCCCGATGCCGGTGAAGCTTACATCGACGGGATGGACGTCCGCAAGCACAGCGAGCAGATCCGCCGTGCGATCGGCTATATGCCCGACTTCATCGGGGTGTACGACGACCTGACCGTCGACGAGTATCTCCAGTTCTTTGCAGCGGCGTTCGACATTCCCCGGGGACGCCGCCGCGCCGTGGTCGATAGCGTGCTCGAACTCACCGACCTTGGCGGGAAACGCCACGCCATGGTCGAGAGCCTTTCCCGCGGTATGACCCAAAGGCTCGGGGTCGCTCGCGTCCTCATCCACGACCCCAAAGTGCTTCTCCTGGATGAACCCGCCAGCGGGCTCGACCCTCGGGCGCGCATCGAGATGCGCAGCCTCCTCACCGAGCTCGGCAAAATGGGCAAGACGCTGATCGTTTCGAGCCACATTCTCTCGGAACTGGGCGAAATGTCCACATCCATCGGCATCGTCGAACGAGGCAAGCTCCTTTACACGGGCACCATGCTCGACGCACTTTCCAAGGTTCGTGGCGGCGAACGAATCCAGGTCACCCTCGCTCCGGGTTCCGCCGCCACCGAACTCATCAAGTCCCACGTCGAGCAGGATCACCGCATCGCCAGGGTCGCTATGTCCGCCGAGGGCGGAAACCAGCTCCTGATCGACCTGACCACCGGCGCCCACGGGCACCAGTTTCTCATCGAGCGCCTCATGAACGGCGGCGCCAAGCTCGAATCATTTTCGCCGGTCGAGGTTCGCCTCGAAGACGCCTTCCTCAAGCTCACAACGGGGGCGCTCCAGTGAGCATTCCTTCGCAAGGCATCGGGACCACCGGGGGCCGCAGCCGTTGGCTCCCCATCTGGATCGACCGGCTTCTGAGCCCGGCAGATGCCATCGGGCCCGTATTTATCAAGGAAATGCGGTCCAGTTCCCGCCGATATGCCGGCTACGGATCGCGAATGGTCTATGTGATCCTTCTCCTGGTCGCATTCTGGCTCGCGTGCGAGATCGTGATGTCGTTCGCGTCACGCGCCGGGTCGGGCCGCGTCGAGGTCGTGCAGAGACTGCAGGTCATCGCTCCGGCGATCTCCGTCGCGGTCCTCTGGCTTCAGGTCGCCGTTCTCGTGCTCACCGCGCCCTCCACCACCGCCTCGGCGTTTACCGATGAACGAGTGAAACGCACGCTCGACGCCCTGATGACCACCCCCATCGCGCCTTGGCGGATCGTCCTTGGAAAGCTTGCCTCGGGCGTCTCTCAGTTGTTCCTTCTTGCCCTGTGCTCACTCCCGGTGCTGCTCGCCGCACGCGTCTACGGCGGCCTCGAGTGGCAATGGCTCACTCTCGGCGCGGGGCTGACCCTCTCGGTCGCCACGCTGGGCGCCATGATCTCGCTCCTCTTCTCGATGTGGGTGAAGAAGTCGGCGACCGCGGGCTTTCTGGCGCTTGTCGGGGTCGCCGTCATTCAGGGAACCCCTCTTCTCATCACCGCCACCGTTGCTCTGCTGATGCGGGGCGGTCGGATGGCCGGCGGGCCACCCACCTGGGTGTTCGATCTGCTCGGTCTTTCCAGTGTTTCCGGTCTCGTCAGCCTCAACGTCCTTATCCTCGGCGAGTTCAATCCAGGACCATTCTCGGTCACTCGCATGTGCCTGCTGGGTATCGCGTATTCGCTCGCTTGCACCGCCGTTCTGTTCCTCATCGCCACCGTGGCACTACGCAAAGTCATGCTCTCGACGATCACCGGCGAAGGCAGCAAACGTGTCGTTGTCGCGTTCAAGCCAGTCGCGGGTGCCACGCCCGAAAGCAGTGAGCCCGCAGAGGATCGCGTCCAGACCCGCCGCGCCGTCGCAAAGGCCAGGCTCTCCGGAAGCCGCGAAGTCGGGGACCAGCCTGTGATGTGGCGAGAGCTTGCACAGCCTCTCATCCGCCGCCCCGTGGGGATGCTGCTCGCGATGCTCCTTCTCGTCGGGTTTACCGCGTGGGTCTACATCGTCGCCATAGACGAGCCCGGTGCCGCCACCATCATCACCACCATGATCTTTACTGTCATCCTGCTCTTGCAAGGCGCGTCGGCCACGACCGGCGGCATCGCGGGCGAACGCGAGGCCAAGACCTGGGACACGCTTCTCTCCACCCCTCTTTCCGCACGTCGGATCATCCACGGCAAGTTCATCGGTGCCCTCAAGAGCGTCTGGATCATGCCCACTGTTGTCGCCGCAAACATCATCCTTGTCAACGTCATCCCGGGCCGCCTCGCTCCCGTCTCTGTTCTTCACCTGGCTCTGATCCTTCCCGGCCCTCTGCTGCTTCTGGCCGCATCAGGAACCTACCTCAGCCTCACCGCTTCTTCGGCCGCCAAAGCCGGAACACGAAACACCCTGTTCGCCATCGCCCTTTGGGGCTTTGTTCCACTCGCGGTCGCGATCCTCGTCGCCGCCGGCGACGCCATGAACTGGCCGCTGTTCTCATCGAAGTCCTTCGGCGAGCATTGCATCGATGCCGCCATTCTGTACAACCCCGTCATGCAGATGTTCTCCGCCGTGGCAGGCGCCGGAGACCCAAACACGTTCCGTGGTCCGCCGGTCGAATACACGCTCGGGCCCGGGCTTGAAAGGCTCTCCATCGCGCAGTTCACCGCCATCGTGGGAACCACGCTGGTCGGATATATCGCCGGAACAGTCGCGATCCTGTCCATGACCGTTTCCAAGTTCCGCAAGTTGCGCCGCAACGCCGCCTAAGGCAGGCCGCCGCTCGCCGATCTCGGCAACAGCGGTCCCGCTCCCTTGTCGGCCCTCAAGTCGGCCATCGAGCTTCGAACAAGCCGCTCCGCAGACCGTGCCGCGCTGCGCAGTTGAAAAAAAGACGACGGGCCCGGATCCTTCGATCCGAACCCGCCGGTGGTGTAGACATCACTACCCGGGGCTTCACGACAAAGCCCGTTCGATCAACTCACGGCATGCCAGCGCAGCCGCCCACGAGATCCCGACCCAACAATGTCAATATGCCACACGTTTTTGAGATTGCCCACCCAAAAATCCAAGTATTTTTGCGATATTCGCTCCAGGTTGTCCGACCGGCCCGATCGGGGCCCTCGGATGGAGAGAATGGTTGTTCCCCGCTTTCAGAACCGCTGGGGAACTTCCTATAGTCTGCACCGGTCGCCGCCGCTCATGCCGTGAGTCGGAGGCATTCCAAATGCAACCCGAACAAGAGGACACCCCATGACTTCTTCCCCCACTCAGTTTGCCCCGGTTTGTCCCAGCACGGATGTCCGTGCCGCGCTCGGGAAGGATGCAGACGCCCTGCTGGGGTACGAGTCCAAGACGGTGTCCAAAGCCCAGTTGCACCTCCCGGGGCCCGACTTTGTGGACCGTGTCTTCTCGCAGACCGACCGCTCCCCCACAGTGCTCCGCAACTTTCAGACGATTTTGAACACGGGCCGCCTCGCCGGTTCCGGGTTCGTCTCGATCCTCCCCGTCGATCAGGGTATCGAGCATTCAGCCGGCGCCAGCTTTGCTCCCAATTCCGCGTACTTCGATCCCGAGAACATCGTGAAACTCGCCATCGACGGCGGGTGCAACGCGGTCGCCTCCACGCTCGGTGTGCTCGCCGCCGTCAGCCGCAAATACGCCCACAAGATCCCCTTCCTCGTCAAGTTCAACCACAACGAGATGCTGACGTACCCCAACGTCTTCCGTCAGTCGTACTTCGGGTCCATCCGCCAGTGCTACGAGATGGGTGCCCTTGCCGTGGGCGCCACCATCTACTTCGGGAACGACTCGGCACGCGACGAGATCGCCTACGTCTCCGACATGTTCGAGGAAGCCCACCAGTACGGGATGGTCACCGTCCTCTGGTGCTACACCCGCAACGCGCAGTTCAAAGTCAAGGGCGCCGACGGCAAGAGCACCGACTTCCACGCCTCGGCCGACCTCACGGGACAGGCCAACCATCTGGGCGCCACCATCAAGGCCGACATCATCAAGCAGAAGCTCCCCACCAACAACGGCGGGTACGCCGCCCTCAACGCCGGGGGCTCGTCCTACGGCAAGTGGGACAAACGCGTCTACACGCAGCTCTGCGGCAGCGACGAAGCGGGCAACGGCGGACACCCCATCGACCTCTGCCGCTACCAGATCCTCAACAACTACATGGGCCGCGTCCCGCTCATCAACTCGGGCGGCGAGAGCAAGGGCGCGGGCGACCTCGCCGAGGCCGTCGCCACCGCCGTCATCAACAAGCGAGCCGGCGGAATGGGACTCATCTCGGGCCGCAAGGCGTTCCAAAAGCCAATCGCCGATGGCGTCAAGCTCCTCCACGCCGTCCAGGACGTCTACCTCGACAAGTCCATCACTGTCGCGTGAGCCCTTCGGTGACGATCAGCTCGCAGCGACAGGCCTCGGTCCCCGGTGCATCAACAGCCTCAACGCAGCGACCCCGACGGGGATAAAGACCGCCGCCGTCAGAACTCGCTGCAACAGGCCGGCGTAAGCGCCCCGGTCGATGGTGGTCACGCCGCTCATGATCGGCACCATGACGACCAACACCGCCAAGTTGACGACGATATACCCTTTAAGCACACTCCCGCCCAGGCGCCACAGCACCACAGACAGCAGCATCGGCGTCGAGAGCATCGCGAGCACGAACGCGGGGTGGCCGCCGTGCCGAGGATCCGGCATCGGGTACCACCCGGCCCACGCGGCTTGCACACACATCCCGATCACCCCAAGGCACGCCGGGATCGTCAGCAGCGCGTGTACGCCCGCCCGACGCATCCCGGACCAGAAGCCAATCGACGAGAACACGAGGAGCACCCCGAACGCGATCACGCCCACGTTGAACGCGCGGCAATACTCGAACATCGGCGAACCAAACTCGCTGGCCACGTTGCGGACCCAGCTATACCCGGGCCAGAACAGCGACCCCACGATCTGGATCCCGAAGTACACGACCGGGACAAGAACGCCCAGCGCAAGACACACGATCGTCGCGAGGCCAGACGGGGCGTTGGGAGTGGCGTAGGGGGTATCGGGGGTGTTGGGGGTCATCGGAGTCTTCTGCTCCAAGGCATTAGGAATGAACCCCGCCGCCTTACAAGGCAACATCCTAAGTTCTGTTTGACGGATCAGGTCTTGGGTGGCACCTGTCTCCAGACCGGTGTCTTCAGGCTCGAAAGAGCGCACCGCTCTGGAGAACGGTGCCACCAAAAGGCATCCGTCAAACAGAACCTACGCGTACGCCCCGCCGCCCTTCATCCTGCCGCCGCGCTGGGCCGCTGCGCGTGCCTCGTACCCGCTCTCACGGTGCGCCAACAGCGGGTCGGCCGCCAGCCCCTTGCCCCGTCGATACTCGGCGAGAAACCCACGGACGTCCGTCGCGTACGCGTCGCGCAGGGCCCGTTCGGCCAGCACGATGTCGGCCCGCGTCCGGGCCGCATGCGCCGCCGCAAAGTCCACCAGCAGAGCCTTCACGAAGTGTTCCTGGGCCGCCATCACCGTCTGCAGCATCGCCTCGATCTTCGGTTTGAGGTTGTGCGACTGATCGATCATGTACGCGATGGGTAGCGGCGTGCCCGACTCTCGCTCGGCCTGCACGATCTCCACAAAGATCCGGAACAACTGGTACGGGTCGATCGACCCCATGGTCAGGTCGTCGTCGGCGTACTTGCGGTCGTTGAAGTGAAACCCGCCCAGCAGCCCCTCGTCGATCAGCACGCTCACGATATGCTCGATGTTCGTGCCCGGCAGGTGGTGCCCGGTGTCTACCAGCACCTTCGCCCGCGGGCCTGCCGCCCGCGCGAACGCCGCCGCCATGCCCCAATCGGCGATATCGGTGTGGTAGAACGCGGGCTCAAAGGGCTTGTACTCGACAAGCATCGTCATCGAGGCGGGCATCGTCACGTACACCTCGCCCAGCGCGTCGTGCATCCAGCGTTTGCGTTGCCGCAGGTGCCCTTGGCCCGGGTAATTGGTCCCGTCGGCAAACCACAGGCTCAGCACGTCCGACCCGGCCCCCGCCGCGAGCTTCACGCTCTCGACCAGGTGCCCCACCGCGTGCCGGCGGATCTCGGCATCGACGTTGGTCACACTCCCAAGCTTGTACCGCTGGTCTTGAAACACGTTGGGGTTGATCGACCCCACGCGCACCCCGTGCCGACCGGCCATGGCCTTCACGGCGGCTCCGGCGGCCTCGGGCGTGCCCAGCAGCGCACCCTCGGCGTACGCAAAGTCCCACAGCACGTGCAGCGCGACCGTGGGGCAGCACCCCGTGAGCGCATGGACGTGCCCCGCGTCGGCGAGTTTCTCCTCGATCGTTGCCGCGGCCGCCGCTTGGTAGAACTTCCCGAACCGCGTGCCCGTGTCCGCGTACCCCCACGAAGGCGTCTCGATCCAGAAGCGGTCCAGCCGGGCGGCGATGTCGGCGTCAGAACGGTGCGTGCACAGCGGCATAGTGGTGCTCGAATCCCTGGGCTCAGGGCCCTCGTCGGAGTCTAGAAATCAAACTGGTCGATGTTGCCCTTGGTGAACACCAGAATGTCGCCCAGCAACACCTTGTCGCCGTCGACCTTCTTCGCGCCCAGTCGCCCGGCGTTGAGCGTGCTGGCCCCGGCTTTGAGGTCGCCCCGCGTCAGCGCGTGGGCCGCGTAAATCGTCAGATACCCGAGGTCCACCGTGTTCCACAGGATCACCGACTGAACGGTGCCGTCCTTGACCGCGGGCTTCATGTCGTTGGGTGTCGAGAGCCCGGTGACGAGAACTCGGCCGGCCTTGCCGGACTGCTTGATCGCTTCGGCCGCCGCGGGGAACGAGACGCTGCTGATCCCCCAGATGCCGCGGAGGTTGGCGTACGCACCCATCAGGTCGTTGGCGGCCTGGAACGCGACACGCTGGTCCTCGTTGCTGGGCTTGACGTCCACGAGCCTGAGATTCGGATACTCCACGAGACGTTCACGCATGAACAAGAGCCATTCGTTCTGGTTCGCGGCCGTCAGTGTCGCCGTGATGACGGCGACCTCTCCCGATGCCTTCTCCTTCCCGCCCAGATCCTTGACCATCGTGTCCACCAGCGCAAAACCGATGTCTTTCGACGTCGCCTGGTTCACCATGAACTCTCGGGCGGCGGCCTCGCCGTCGGCGTCCCACGTGATCACCCGCACGCCCTTGGCCCGGGCGGCTTTCATCGCCGGGGCCAGCACCGCGGGGTCGTTGGGCGACACCGCGATCACATCAAACCCCTGGGCCGTCCAGCGTTCGATCATCGAAGCGGCTTTCTCGGGCGACCCGTCCGTCGGGCCGTCGTAGACCAGCTCGATCCCCAGTTCTTTGGCCGCCTCTTCCGCCCCCTTGGCGCAGCTCGTGAAATACGGGACGCCCTTCTTTTTCGGGAGCATCGCGACACGAAGAGGCTTGGCCGCTGTCGCTCCCGAGCCCGCGGACTTGGCCGCTGGCTTCGAGTCGCACGCGGCCAAAGCGGCAAGGGCACCGGCGGCTACCGTCAATATGAGTCGGCGAGAGAGGGTCATCCGCGTCTCCGAATTACGTTCGACACGATCACGCTGGCCACCAGCAGGCCTCCAAGCACGAAGAGTATCACCACGTCGTTCTGCCATCGCCACGCGACAAACTGCCGCACCTCGTGCAGCAGCAGCACGGCGACCATCACGCCCGCCACCCCGCCCCGCCCGCCCGAAAGGCTCACCCCGCCCAGCACGCACGCCGTGATGACTTCGAGCTCGATCCCCGCTCCAACGTCCGCCTTGGCGGTGTTGCGCCGCGCGATGAACAGGCACGCCGCCAAGCCGGCCGCCGTTCCGCTCAGCGTGTACACCCACACCTTGACCCGATCCGCCGCCAGCCCAGCGTACCGTGCAGCGGTCGGGCTGACCCCCACCGCTCGCACCCTAAACCCAAACGTCCCTCGCGCCAGCACCGCCCAGGCGAGCCCCGCCGCCACGATCGCCGGCATTACCACCACAGGCACGCCCAATACGTGCGCCCGCCCGAGAGACGTCCACTGGGTCGCAAAACCGCCGCTCTCTGGAAGCGGCCTTCCGCGGCTGATGCCCTCGGCGATCCCGGCAAACAGCGCCAGGCTCGCCAGCGTCGCCACCAACGGGTGCACCCGCCCGCGAGCGATCACCAGGCCGTTGAATAGCCCCCCGGCGGAGCCCACGACAACCGCCCCGGCGGCGGCCACGGGCCACGCCGCACCTCGCTCCGTGAGCAGCCCCGCCACGACCGACGCCAGCGCCATCGTCGAGCCGATCGACAGGTCGATGCCCCCGGTCAAGATCACCAGCGTCATCGCCACCGCCAGCAGCGCCACCTGGGCCACGTCGGGCACAAGATCTCGCTGCGCAGACCACGACACGAACTCAGGTTCCATCCACCACGCCAAGGCCATGAACCCCGCGAGCACGACGCCCAGCACCGGCGCGTGCAGCCGCGAGCCCGGCTCGCCCAGGTCCGTCGCGTGTGCGGGCGGCGTCCGCATTCGGTCGCTGATCACCGCTGCAAGGATGCACACGCCGTAGAACGCTCGCTCCCAGTGCGACGCGGCTTCCCCAAGCTTCAGATACGTCGGGATCGAAGGCAGAAGCCCCAGCACCAGCGCGGCGGCCGCCACGCCCACGATGTGGCCTTGTCCCGGCCAGCCTCCCCCCGCCATCGACACGCCCCCGACGACCACCGCGGTCACGACCGCAAGCTCGAGCCCGACCCCAAGGCCAGATTCCACCACCGACAGTTGAGGAACGCAGAAGCACACCGCGACGCCCGTCAGCGTGCCGGCGAGCACGAAAGCCATGACCTTGGTCGCCCCGGTACGCACCCGCGCGAATGAGGCCGCCGCCGGGTTGTCGCCCGTCGCGTAGACCCCAAGCCCCCAGGCACGGCGCCTCATCGTCCAGGCCACAACCCCGACCACGCACCCGGCGACGACAATCGGAGTCGGGATGTTCGCGATCGACCCAGTCCCCAGCACGCGGACGCCCGGCGGCAGGTCTTTGATCCACTCGCCCCCCAGCACCACCTGCGTGACCCCGCGCAGCACCGACATCATCGCCAGTGTCGCCACGATCGAGGGCACACGCCCCAGTACCACGATCAAACCGTTGACCGCACCCAAGAGCCCCCCAGCCGCGATCACCGTCAACACCGAGAGCCACGCTGGGCACGCCACGTGCGTCGGCGACGACAGCACGCCCAGCACCGCGGCCAGCGTCCCGTACATGGCCCCGACGGAGATATCAATCTCGCCGGCGATCACGACCACCGCCACGCCCGCGCCCACGATCAGCACCGGGGCCATCGCCGAAAGCACCGCGACGAGGTTTCCGATGGTGAGAAAAGACGGGTTGAACATCCCCACCGCCACCGAAATCACCACCGCCGCGAGTCCAAGGACCACGGCCCGTGCAGGGACCAGCGTTCGGTCGGTTGTGGCCGGGCGTTGCAAGTCCGCACGATAGTCGAATCAAGCTCGCCCTGCGAGCGCACGAGAAACGTCCATGAACGCCCCCCGTGCAAGGGCCCCGCCCATCTGCGATACTGCGGGCATGAGAACTCTGGTGCTGCGGTCGGTCTGGATCGGTTCGATGCTCTCACTGGCCACCGGCCTCACGACCGCACTCGCGGGGTGCATGCCCGCATCGTCGGTCGCCCCTCGCGACCTCTCCGTGGAATTCCGCACGAATCCGCGGGGCATGGCCTCCGTCACACCCAGGTTGTCGTGGCGTGTTGCTCCCGCCGAAGGCTCCGTTCACGGGGCCCGGGCCTCGGCCTACCGCGTCATTGTCGCCGCATCGCCTCGTGAACTCGCCTCGGGCGCTGGCACCCTCTGGGACACGGGCGTCGTAGCCTGCCGCGAACTGCCGATGCTCGTCGAGTACGCCGGCAAGCCCCTCGCGTCCCGATCCGCCGCGTGGTGGAAGGTGCGCATCTGGGACGAAACCGGCCTCGATTCGGGGTGGAGCCAGCCCGCCAGTTTCTCCGTCGGGCTCCTCCACCAAGAAGACTGGGGCGAATCCGCGTGGATCGGGCTCGACAGCTCCCCCGCAGCCCCGCTGACGGCCAAAGTCCGCGACGAACTCCGCCGGCTGCCGCTCATCCGCGAGCCCGGCCCCCCGGCCCGCTCACAACGCTCCGCCGAATTCCAGGCCACCTTCACGCTCGGGCCCTCGCCCGTCCGCCGCGCCTGGTTTGCGGGCAGCGTCGATCAACTCGGCTCGGTGCGGTTCAACCAGTCGCCCGAATCACCCCTCGCTCGATGGGACATGATCCGTCCCATCGACGCCACCAGCGCCCTCGTCGCCGGCCCCAACACCATCACCATCCGCGTCGACAACGAAGACGGGTTCAATCCCGCGGCCACGGGCATGCTCGTCGTCACACACGCCGACGGCACCGAGCAACGCGTGACCCTCGACAAATCCTGGGTCTACCGCCGCATTCCCGACGCTGAATGGAAGCCTGTCGAGGTCGCCGCCTCGCAGCCCTGGGGGGGCAACCGTAACGTCGAACACTTCTTGCCGCCGGCTCCCTACCTGCGCACCGTCTTCACGCCCGATCCGAAAAAGACCGTCGCCAGCGCCACGCTCTATTCCACCGCGCTGGGCGTTTACGAACCCCGGCTCAACGGCGCCCGCGTCGGCCGAGACGAATTCGCTCCGGGCTGGACCGAGTACACCAAACGCGTCTACCACCAGACCTACGACGTCACGCCCATGATCGTCCGCGGGCCCAACTGCCTCGGGGCCATCCTCGGCGACGGGTGGTACGCCGGGCTCATGGGGTACACCGGCAGACGCAACTTCTACAACGGCCCGGCCCGCTTCAAAGCCCGCCTCGAACTCGTCTACACCGACGGCACCATCGACACCGTCGTCACCGGACCCCGTTGGGCCGCAGGGTTCGGGCCCATCATCTCCACCGACAATTACCTCGGCTCGGCCTACGACGCCCGCGAAGAACTGCCCGGGTGGGACACCCCGGCCTTTGACGCTTCTGCGTGGCGCCCCGCCGACATCGGCCTCGCGTTCGTCAACCCTCCCCTGCGCGAGCTGGACGTCACCCAGAAAGTCCGCGACCTCCTCCGCACGCCCGGTGCCACGTTCAAAGTCGGCCCCGACGTCCTTGGCGAGCCATGCTTCGGCGTCGTCAAAACACTCCGCATCGACTACTTCACCGGACGCACCCCACGCTCGGCATCGTTCAATGAGGGCGAGGCCGCAGCGCTCCCTCTGCCGGGCGAGTCCGGCGAGGTCACGATCGTCAGCGCCACCTTCGGCGAACCCCCGCCTGCAAAGCCTCAGTTCATCATCGAGCCCCAGCCCGGCGAGCCCGTCCGCCGATTCGAAGAGCTCCCGTCGATCGCCGTCACCGAGCCCCGGCCCGGCCGCTATGTCTTTGACCTGGGCCAGAACATGGTCGGGTGGACCCGCATCCGCATCAACGGCAAGGCCGGGCAGCGACTCACCCTCCGCCACGCCGAGATGCTCAACCCCGAAGGCACGCCCTACACCTCGAACCTGCGCGGGGCTACTGCCACCGACTTTTTCACGCTTAAAGATGGCCCTCAGACGCTCGAGCCCCCGTTCACTTTCCACGGGTTCCGCTACGTCGAAGTCTCGGGGCTTACGTCCCCGCCCGAGCCCGGGCTCGTCACGGGCATCGTTGTCCACACCAACATGTCGCCCACGGGCACGTTCACGACGTCGAGCCCCCTGGTCAACCAACTGGTCCACAACATCGTCTGGGGGCAAAAGGGCAACTATCTCGAAGTCCCCACGGACTGCCCACAGCGCGACGAGCGGCTCGGCTGGACCGGCGACGCGCAGTTCTTCATCAACGCCGCCGCGTACAACTTCGACATCGCGTCGTTCATGTCACGCTGGCTCAGAACCCTCAACCACGACGCGCAGTTCGACGACGGCACCCTCGCCCACGTCGCCCCCAAAGTCAACGAACGCGGCGGCTCGACCGCATGGGGCGACGCCGGCATCGTCTGCATCCACGCCCTCTACCGCACCTACGGCGACACCCGCGTCATCGCCGACAACTACGGGCCCATGACCCGCTACATGGCCTGGCTGGACTCGAAAACCACCGCGGGGCTCGCCAAAGTCGGAGGGTTTGGCGACTGGGTTAACCTTGGAGACCCCACCAGCCAAGACCTCATCGACACCGCCCAGCGGATCCAGCTCTTGGGCGAGATGGCCGAGATGGCCTCCGTCATCGGCAACACTTCCGACGCCCAGCGCTACGCCGCGCAGCGCGATCAAAGCATCGCCGCATTCCGCGCCCGCTTCCTCGCCGCCGATGGCTCCCTCAAAGACTCGGGCCAGACGGGTTACGCCATGGCGTTCACTATCCAGGGGATCCTGCCCGACGAGACGCGGGGCCAGACCTCCGAGCACTTCGTCGCCGCCATCGCCAAGAAGGACTGGCATCTGGCGACCGGGTTCATCGGGACGCCCCGGCTTCTGCCCGCCCTCTTTGCCGCTGGCAAGGACGACGTGGCCTACCGGCTTCTCCTCAACGACGACTTCCCGTCGTGGCTCTATCAAGTCAAACTCGGCGCTACAACCATGTGGGAACGCTGGGACGGATGGACTCCCGAACGCGGCTTCCAGGACGTGGGCATGAACTCGTTCAACCACTACGCCTTCGGTGCCGTCGGCGACGCACTCTACCGCCACGTCGCGGGGATCTCCGCGCTCGAACCGGGCTATCGCAAGGTCCTCATCGAGCCCAGGCCCGATCTTGCGCCCACCGCCCACGGCCGATCGAGTCCGCAACTGACGCACGCCGAGGCCTCCTACCGCTCCATCAGCGGCGAGATCCGCTCGGCGTGGCGCCTCGCGCCCAACCCAGAGGGCGCCCCCACCGTTGCGTACTCCATCACCATCCCCCCTCACACGAACGCACAGATCAGGCTTCGCGCTCCGTACGGTGCCACCGTCGAAGAATCCGGCAAGCCCTTCACGTCGTACACAACCACCAAGCCCCCGGGCTCCCCGCGTGCCGACGGCAAGGGCGACAACCTCCTCATCGTCGAAGCTGGCCCGGGCTCCTACCGCTTTGTCGTCAAACCTTGATCAGCGACCGGGGCAACCGCGTTCCCATCAGCACCCCGCCTCGAACGCCGCTACATACGCCTCGTCGTCGAACGCATCCTCAAGCCCGTCGCACGTTCTGTCCGCGTCACACGCCGACACTGTGGCCGCCCGCGAGATCACCGCTTATGCGCACGAACACCGTCTTTGACGAGGATGGCCCGAGAGGCGTTCGGCGCGTGTGCTTGGGCCTCTGGGTGCCAGCCGGCTCGGGCCGCTCTGCGAGGCGATAAACGCTCGCAACGCGGGGGACGACCGGCGGACGGTGTCTCGCGCAAGAGACGCGCGTTTTCGACGTAGGGTCTGCCACCGACGACCGCTGGGCGTGGTATGCTGGTCGTCCTCTTGACCCATGGAGAATCGTGATGCGGATGGATCGTTGCTCGCCGGTGGTGGCTTTGGTGTGTGCGTCGGGCATGGCGTTTGCTCAGCCCCCGGCGGTGAAGGAGCCCGAGCCGCCCGTCAAGCCGGCAGAACCTGCGAAGCCCGATGCCCCGCAGCCCGATGCGGCGAAGGAGCCCGAGAAGCCCAAGTTCAAGCCCGAGCTTTTCCAGTCGCTCGGGGCGCGGAACCTGGGGCCGGCGATCATGTCGGGCCGCGTGTCGGACATCGCGGTCAACCCTGCCAACCACAGCGAGTGGTACGTCGGCGTGGCCTCGGGAGGGCTCTGGAAAACCACGAACGCGGGCGTGACGTTTGCGCCCATCTTCGACTCGTACGGCAGCTACTCCGTCGGGTGCGTGACGATCGATCCGCACGACGAGCACGTGATCTGGGTCGGAACCGGCGAGAACAACAGCCAGCGATCGGTGGCCTGGGGCGACGGGGTGTACGTCTCGCGTGACGCGGGCAAGAGCTTCACGAACGTGGGCCTCAAAGACTCGAACCACATCGGCATGATCAAGGTTCACCCAGACGACCCCAACACCGTCTACGTCGCGGCGATGGGCCCCCTGTGGTCCGACGGCGGGGACAGAGGGCTCTACCGCACGACCGACGGCGGGAAGACGTGGGAGAAAGTCCTCAACGTTTCCGACTCGACGGGCGTCTCTGAGATCTTCATCGACCCGAGGAATGCGGCGACGATGTACGCCGTTGCGTATCAGCGACGCCGGCACGTCTGGACGCTCATCAACGGCGGGCCCGAGTCGTCGATCTACAAAACCACAGACGGCGGCGAGACGTGGCGGAAGATCGAGAAGGGGCTTCCCGGTGGGGACAAGGGCCGCATCGGGATGTGCATCTCGGCCGACCCCGACGTTCTGTACGCCGTCGTTGAGGCGCCCGAGGGCGGCGGGATCTACCGCTCGGTCGATCGCGGAGAGACGTGGGACAAGCGGTCGTCGTACACGGCCACGAGCCCGCAGTATTACCACGAGCTGTTCCCGGATCCCAAGAACGCCGACCGCTTCTACACCGCCGATACGTTCATGCATGTGACCGACGACGGCGGGGCAACGATGAAGCGGCTGCCGATCCCGGATGTGCACGTCGACTCGCACGCGCTGTGGATCAACCCCAACAACACGAATCATCTGGTGCAGGGCAACGACGGAGGCGTCTACGAGAGCTTTGACCGGCAGCATTGGAGGCATTTCGAGAACCTGCCGGTAATGCAGTTTTATCGCGTGGGGATCGACAACTCGTGGCCGTTCTATTACGTGTACGGCGGTACGCAGGACAACAGCACGATCGGGGGCCCGAGCCGAACGACCGATCGGGCTGGCGTGACCAATGAGGACTGGTTCCACTGCGTGGGTGGCGACGGGTTTGAGGTGGTTGTGCATCCCGAGGATCCGAATCTGGTCTTCTGCGAGTGGCAAGACGGCGGCCTCACTCGCTTTGACCGAAAGAGCGGCGAAGGGACCGACATCAAGCCGCGCGAGAAGCCCGGTGATAAGCCTTACGTCTTCAACTGGGACACACCTCTGATCGTGAGCCCACACAGCAAGGACCGGCTGTATTACGGCGGGAATTTCCTTTTCCGATCCGACGATAAGGGCGACTCGTGGACGCGGGTGTCGGAAGACCTGACCAGAGGGCTCGACCGCAACCAGTTGAAGGTGATGGGCGTGATCCAGAAGCCCGAGGCGCCCAGCAAGCACGCGTCGACGTCGATTTTCGGAGCGGCGGTGAGCCTGGCGGAAAGCCCGCTGGTCGAGGGCCTGTTGTACGTGGGGACCGATGACGGGCTGGTGCAAGTGAGCGAGGACGGGGGTCAGTCGTGGCGGAAGGAAGAGAAGTTCGAGGGCGTGCCGGAGATGTCGTACGTCTCGGACCTCGAGGCGTCGCGTCACGGGAAGGACACGGTGATCGCGGCGTTCGAGAATCACAAGATGGGCGACTACAAGCCCTACGTGTTGAGATCGGATGATCGCGGGCGGACGTGGAAGAGCATCACGGGGAATCTGCCCGAGCGGGGGTCGGTGTACACGGTGGCCCAGGACCATGTGAACCCGGAGTTGCTGTTCTGCGGGACGGAATTCGGGGCGTATTTCACGCTCGACGGCGGGAAGGTGTGGACGAAGCTGGGGGGCCTGCCGACGATCGAGATCAGAGACATCGAGATCCAGCGGCGCGACGACGACGTGGTGATGGCGAGCTTTGGCCGCGGGTTTTATATCCTGCACGATTACGCGCCGATGCGTCAGAGTGACCCGGCGCTGTACGAGAAGGCGGCGCACCTGTTCGAGGTTAAACCCGCGCTGGCGTACGAGAGCCGGACGCGGCTGGGCAACGGTTCAGGCCGAGGGTGGTCGGGCTCGTCGTATTACAACGTGCCCAATCCGGCGTACGGAGCGGTGTTTACCGTTCACATCAAGGAAGGGCTCAAGACTCTAGCCGAAACGCGGAAAGAGGGCCAGAAAAAAGAAGGCTGGACGTACCCGACGGTGGAGCAGTCGCGGGCGGAGGACAAGGAGCCCCCGATGCGGCACGTTCTCACGATCCGCGACGCGAAGGGCGCGATCGTTCGTCGGCTGGACGCGCCCAAAGGTGCCGGGCTGCACCGCGTGACGTGGGATCTCAGGTTGGCGTCAACGGACCCGGTGTCGCTGGGCGGTGGGCGGAACCTCGACCCGTGGGACACGGAGCGTGGGGGTGTGGCGGCGACACCCGGCACGTACACGGTGCAGCTATCGAAGCTCGCCGGCGCGACGCTGACGGACCTCACCGAGCCGATGAGTTTCGAGGTGCGCGACCTTGGGGCGGCGACGCTGGCGGCCAAGGGAGCGGCGCGGACGGAGAAGTTCGAATTTGAGCGGAAGGTGGCCGAGCTTGATCGAGTGGTGAGCGGGGCAGGGCAGTTTGTGGGCGAGCAGGAGAAACGTCTCAACCACCTTGCTGCGGCGATCAAAGCCACGGGCGGGCTCGGGGCGGCGGAGATCCAGGAGCACGAGAGCCTGCGTCAGAAGCTGCTCGAGATCAAGCAGGCGATGTACGGGGATTCAACGCTGGCGCGGCGCGTGGAGCCCACGTCGCCCTCGATCACGGAGCGTGTCGGGGCGGCTTCGGGAAGCCGAGACGTGACGCATCCGCCGACAGGCACGCAGAGACAGCAGTACGACTACGCGCTGGCGGAATACGAACAGGTGAAGGGGAAGATCACCGCGTTGGAGTCGGGCATCGTGGGCCTCGAGACGAAAGTGGAGAAGGCGGGCGGGCCGGCGACCCCGGGGAGGCTGCCGGAATTGAGGAAGTAGGAGAGGCCAGCACGGACACTGCTCTGGAGAGCAGTGCCACCTGGCAACCTTACGGTTCAGGAAAGCAGTGCCACGGATTAGCCTTGGCCAGCGACGCGGTCGACTTCTTCGAGCGTGGTGGCGCCTTCGCCGATGAGTCGCCAGCCGAACTGGGCGAGCGTCGTGAAGAGCCCCTGTTCGATGACTTTTTTCATGGCGTTGATGGTGGGCTCACGGAGGACAACGTCTCTGAGGTCGTCGTTGAATTCGAGGAGCTCAAAGAGAGCGCGGCGGCCGCGGTATCCGGTGCGGAGGCAGCGCGGGCAGCCGGTGGCGACGAACATTTCGGTCTTGCCGCCGAGGTACTTACCGAGGCGGGTGGTGACGCCCGGCGGGATGGTGGTGGCTCGCTTGCAATGATCGCAGAGGATGCGAACGAGGCGCTGGGCCAGGACGAGGTCGAGCGAGTTGGCGACGAGGTAGGGCTCGACCTTGAGGTCGAGCAGGCGGAAGATGGCGGCGATGGTGTCCTTGGCGTGAACCGTCGTAAAGACGAGGTGCCCGGTCATGGCGGCCTGCATGGCGGTGCGTGCGGTTTCTTCGTCGCGGACCTCTCCGACGAGGATGACGTCGGGGTCTTGGCGGAGGACGCTGCGGAGGAGCCCGCCGAAGGTGTTGCCCTTGTTCTCGTCGATGGGGATCTGGGTGATGCTGTCGAGCTGGTATTCAACAGGGTCTTCGATGGTGACGACGTTACGGCTTTCGCGGTCGATCTCGCGGAGGCCGTTGTAGAGGGTGGTGGTTTTGCCTGAGCCTGTGGGCCCGCAGACGAGGAACATGCCGTGGTCTTGGCCGCAGGTTCTGCGGACGCGGTCGGACATGTACCCCATCATGCCGACCTCGGTGAGGCTTGAAGGGGCGTTGAGGACGTCGAGGACACGGAGGACGAGTTTTTGGCCGTAAACACTGGGCGTGAAGCTGACGCGGTATTCGACGCGGCGGGCCTCGAACTTACCGGAGAAGTGCCCTTCGAGGACGGCGTCTCGTCCTGCGACGCGCATGTTGCAAGCGGCCTTGATGAGCCCGAAGACGAGTTCGCCGACGCGTTGCGGGATATCGAGGAGCTGGACCATGTTTCCGTCGACGCGGAGACGGATGTGGTAGGACTCTTGCTTAGGCTCGATATGGATGTCGGTGGCGCGAGCCTTGATGGCGGTGTGGAGGATCAGACGGACGGCGCGGGAGCCGTCGCTGTCGCCGGCCAAAGCCTGGCTGGGCTTGCCCTGGCTATCGATGAGGGCGATGTCGGGGGTTTTGTCCTGCTTGGGAGGGAGGCTGTCGATGATGGACTGGATCTCGGCCTGCCATCCGGATTCTTTGGCGATCTCCGTGGCCTGCATCGCGGGGAGCTCGACGGCGGAGTCGGAGAGGGCGTTCTTGTCGGATTCGTCTTCGTCGACTTCAAGAAGGAACTCGTGGTGCCCGACGCGGATGACGTCACCGGCTTTGAGCTTGGCAACGACGACTTTGCCCTCGTTGAGTTTGGTGCCGTTCTTGCTCCCGAGGTCTTTGAGGGCGTATCCGCCGCCGGACTCGGGCTCGATCTCGCAATGGAATCGGCTGGCGAGGTCGTCTGTGATGGGGATGGCGTTATCGGGGTGTCGCCCGATGGAGATCTTCTGGCGGCTGAGCTTGACCATTTGTGCCGACCCGCGGATCGGCTTGAGATACCAAGTGCCCATACGATAAGGACTCCATGTCGGCCTTCACGGGCCGTTGCCTCGGGTTGCCGCGACGACGGGTTCCGGGGACATGAGAGTCTAGCCCGGGCAAATCGGGGCGAAGAGTGGCTATCGAACGGCGGCGCAGACCTTGGTCGCGGCGTCGGAGAGGTCGGTGGCGGTTTGGAGCGTGGGGAGGGCACTCTGAGCGGAGTCGAGAAGTGCTCGGCCCTGACGGACGTTGGTGCCTTCGAGGCGGACCACGAGGGGGACCTTAAAGCCGATGGAGCCGTCGTGGTTGACGTGCTTTTTGGCGGCGTTGATGATCCCTTGGGCGATGACATCGCACTTCATGATGCCACCGAAGATGTTGACCATGACGCCTTTGACTCGACGGTCGGAGAGGATGATGGAGAAGGCCTCGGTGACGGCTTCTTCGGTGGCGCCGCCCCCGACGTCGAGGAAGTTGGCGGGCTCGCCGCCGTGGAGTTTGACGACGTCCATGGTGGCCATTGCGAGGCCCGCGCCGTTGACGAGGCAACCGATGTTTCCGTCGAGGGCGATATATGAAAGGCCGAATTTACGGGCCTTGATCTCGGCGGGGTTTTCTTCGGTGGGGTCGTACCAAGACTCGATCTGGGACTGGCGGAAGGTGCCGTTGTCGTCGAAGTTGAACTTGGCGTCGATGGCCAGGACCTGCCCGTCGGGGTGCTCGGGCGAAGGCGGGGTGATGACGAGGGGGTTGATCTCGGCGAGGGTGCAGTCTTTCTCGACGTAGAGCCTGGCGAGTTTGACCATGATGTCCACGGCCTGGGCGACCTGCTTGCCGCGGAGCCCGAGGTCGAAGGCGACGCGGCGGGCCTGAGCGGGGAGGAGCCCGGCGATGGGGTGAAGCGGCTCTTTGAGGATGGCTTCGGGGCGGTCGTGTGCGATCTGCTCGATCTCGACGCCGCCCTCGCGGCTGGCGATGAGGACGTTGCGGCGGGTTTTGCGGTCGGTGGTGACGGCGAGGTAGAACTCTTCCTTGCCCCCGCCGCGACGGTCGGCGATGTCGGCGGCCTGCGCGATGAGGATTTTTTTGACTTCGAGCCCTTCGGGCGGGGTCTGGGGCGAGACCATGCGGTGGGTGAACATAAAGCGGGCGGCGTCAGCGGCCTCGTCGGGGGTTTTGACGAGCTTGACGAACCCGGCCTTACCGCGTCCGCCGGCGTGGACCTGGGCCTTGATGACGGCCAGTGGCTTTGCCATGGAAGAGGCGGCGGTCTTGAAGGCGGAAGCGGCGGCGTCGACGTTGTCGATGGTGACGCCGGAGGGAACGGTGATGCCGGCGTTTTTGAGGAGTTCGCGGCCTTGGAATTCGTGGATCTTCATGGGCCCAAGTGTACGGGAGGCGAACGGGTCCGGACAATGGGCGGCGCAGATGTTGGAAGACGGGGCAAGAATCGATGATCCGTGAACTCGGGGCGGGCCGATGTCGCTGTATAAACACTGGGGGGGCGGATTACCTAGGAGATGGAACCGTGATGAATCAAGTATGCCGAACGTTGGTGCTGGTGGCGATCGCCGGCTTGACGATGTCGATGACCGTCGGTGTGGCGAGGGCCCAGCCCGGGGCGGGCGTGCCCAACGCCGGTGGAAAGGACATGAAGGGCGCGAACCTGGGGATTAGCCGTATCACGCTGTACCGGTCGGGTGTGGGGAGCTTTGTGCGTCAAGGAATGGTGGAAGGCGACGCGACAGTGCAGCTTCGGTTCAAGACGGATCAGGTCAACGACATTCTCAAGTCGATGGTGGTGCTGGATATGGGCGGGGGTGACATCGAGGGGATCCGGTACGCGAGCAAGGAGCCTTTGTCGAAGAGATTGGCTTCGTTCGGTGTAGACATCTCGGACAATCCAACGCTGCCGCAGTTGCTCGGCAAGCTGCGCGGGGCTGTGGCGAGTGTGTCGTCGCCCGAGGGGGCGGTGTCAGGGACGATTCTGGGTGTGGAGACACGGAAGGTGGCGTCGGGGAATGCGCAGCAGGCGGTGGATGTGCCGTTCCTGAACCTGGTGACAGGCGGAGGGATGAAGAGCTTCGACATGACAAAGGTGTCGTCGGTTGACCTCCAGGACAAAGAGCTTGCGGGTGAACTGGCTAAGGCGCTGACGGCGCTGGCCGAGCATCGGGCGGATCGGACGAAGGCGGTGGAGATCGGTCTTCGTGCGGGCGGCGGCGGGAAGGCAGGGGGCCGTGGCGTGGTCGTGGGGTATGTACACGAGATGCCGGTGTGGAAGGCGAGCTATCGGCTGGTGCTGCCCGAGGACAGCATGGAGCAGGATGACGCGAAGAAGCCACCCGCGCTGGCGATGCAGGGGTGGGCGATTGTGGAGAACCCAACGGATGAGGATTGGAACAACGTGACGCTGAGTCTGGTGAGCGGGAGGCCTGTGAGCTTCCAGATGGATTTGTACGAGCCGCTGTTTGTAACGAGGCCGTTCATGCCGGTGCCGACGGTGCCGGGCGTGGCCCCGCGGGTGTACACGGGCGGGATGGAGATGAAGGACGCGATGGCTCCGGGTGCGGCGCCGAGGCCGATGGCAGCGGCACCGGCGACGGCGGGCGGGCTGCGTGGGGCGGGAGGAGGAGGCGGGGGCGCGGATCGAGTCGCGTCTAAGAGAGCGACCAAGCCCAGCGAGGCTGGGCTTGCGGATGGCGCGCCAGCGGGTGAGGAGAAATTTGATTGGTCGGGGGCGAGTTTCGGGGAGTACGCCGGGATTGCCAAGGCCAACGCCGTGGAAACGGGAGAGGTGTTCCAGTACGAACTCAAGACGCCGGTGACGATCCCGAGGCAGCAGTCGGCGATGCTGCCGATTATCAATCAAGGTGTGATGGGCCGGCGCGTGTCGATCTTTAGCCGCAACGACGGGTCGGAGCACCCGATGCGTGGGCTGGAAGTGACGAACACGACGGAGCTGCAGTTGCTGCCGGGGCCGGTGAGCGTGTTCGACGGGACGGCGTACGCGGGCGACGCGACGATCGGGCATGTTGGGCCGGGTCAGAAACGGCTGCTGTCGTACGCGGTTGATCTGGATGTGTCGACGATCGTCGAGGATAAGAGCACCGGGGATATGCGGAAGATCCGGATCGTGAACGGCACGCTGGATCAGACCAATCTGGCGGTGAACAAGATCCTGTACAAGTTCGAGAACAAGAGCACCAAGCACGACCGGACGATTATTCTTGAGCACGCCAAGGCTGGAGACGGGTACGTCCTGAAGGGTGAACGCAAGCCCTACGAAGAGACGGCGTCGTTGTTCCGGTTCGAGGTGGCGGTGCCGCAGGGGAAGACGACCGAGATCGAGGTGGCACAGGAGATCACGTTCTCGCAGACGATCGGGATCCTGAATTACGACACGCAGACGATGCTGGCGTGGCATCAGCAGGGCAAGCTGAGCAAGGCGGTGCTCGATGCGTTCAAGATGGCGCAGAACAAGCAGGGCGAGATCGGGAAAGTGAACGCCGAGCTTATGAAGCTGGATCAGGAGCGTAACGAGATCACGGCGGATCAGACGCGGGTTCGCGAGAACATGAAGGCGATCGACAAGAGCACCGAACTGTACACGACGTACATCAAGCAGTTCGGGGATCAGGAGAAACGGATCCGCGAGATCGGGGAGCAGTCGAAGGGGCTTCGCGCCAAGCAAGGCGAGCTTGAGGAGCAGTACCGGGTGTGGCTGTCGGGCCTCAGCGTGGAATAAGCGTGGGAACGGACGGATAGGCCAAAGTCGGGGCTGGGGCGGCCCGATAGCAACAGCCCGGGACGATGGGTCTTGACCCACGCTCTCGGGCTGTTACCCTATGATCCCGCTCGGGTGCTGCCGATCTAGGACGTGTCCGGATGGATGAGGGGTGGGCGACAAGTGAAAACGGGCAGTTAGCTCAATTGGTAGAGCACAGCATTGAAAATGCTGGGGTTCCCGGTTCAAGTCCGGGACTGCCCATTGGTACGGATTCTTCGGGATCTCGAGGACCACCACCCCCACGACCGACTTCAGTCGCTGAAGCAATTTCCGGTTCTCGCCGCGGGGTCGTGTGATTCTGAATTCCTCAACGTTGGCATTGAGCCTCGTCCAAAGCGTGGATTGCGTTGACTTCCGCTGATGATGCCTGTTGCGGGGCGGCGCATGCTCCGATCCGGATTTCCACGCGTTTCGCGACGCAAGGCTGGACCCAGAACAGATCGCGTGAGTTCACATGGGGTGGCGCGGTCAACCCCGGCTTCTACGCGACCGCGACCGACTTGCTGGTGAATACATCCGCCTCGGGCTTCCAGACCTGAACGAGTTACCCGATCATCAAGTTCAACGGTGCCGACAGGACGAATGGATCGGCCTTTGGTTTCAGCACAACAATTCCGCAGCCGAATACGCCCGCGACCAACAGGGCGGTAGACCCCGAGGCGTTCGAATATGACTGCGGGGAAGTGCGTAGGGCGGACGATGCCGACGCCGTTCGAGCGAATGGTCTCAGGGCACCAGACGGCCGCTGAGGCTGACCGGGGAGTGAATGATTGTGTCGTCGCTCGGCTGGAGGGCTGGGCTTGAGTCGTCGACGGATTCGCTACACTGTGCGAAGACGACCCGCGTGTTCGGGGCGTGCGTTTCGTCGGGGCGGGCACGAGCAGGGGTTTGCCTTGGCACGATACGGGTTGCTGGCGATTGATCTGGATGGGACGCTGTATCAGCCGGACGGGACGATCCATGAAGAAGATCGGATGTCTGTGGCGATGGCGGTGGAGTCGGGGCTGCGAGTGGTGATTTGCACGGGGCGGAGCCGAGCCGAGGCCGGTCATGCGGTGAAGGTGCTGGGGCTCGAAGGGCCGATGGTGACGGCGGGCGGTGCGATCACGGTGTGTGCCGGGACAGGGCGAACGCTGTCGCGTGCGTTGATCTCAGCGGATCGGACGGGCACACTCGTGCGCGAAATCCACGAGAGCGGCGAGGCCGCGCTGCTACTGAAGGACCGGGCAGCGGTCGGGTACGACTATCTCGTGGTGGACGGTGCGAACGAGGGATCCCCCGGGATGAGACTTGATCCGGTGTTCGACTGGTGGTTTCGAACTCAGGGGCTGTTGGTACGGCGGGTCGGGAACGTCAACGAAGATGAGGACCACGGGCACACGGTGCGCGTGGGTGCGGGCGGGCTGCGGTCGAAGATCGAGCGTCTGCACGAGGTGTTCTCGGGACAGTTCGGGGAGGAGTGCGAGAGCCATCACTTTCCGGCGGTGAGCCACGCCGGACGGGATGCGTCGCTGCCGGCGGGAGAGGTGTTGCACGTGCTCGAAGCGTTTGCCAAGGAAGCGAACAAGTGGTCTGCTGTGAAGCGAGTGGCGGCGGGATGGGGCATAGCGCCGAGCGGGATCGTGGCGATCGGGGACCAGGTGAATGACGTGTCGATGGTTGGGGGAGCGCAGCGGGCCGGGGGGCTCGGGGTAGCGATGGGGAACGCGGTGAGCGGGGTCCGAGAAGTGGCGGGGCGAGTGACGGGGACGAATGTGGGTCGGGGCGTGTCGGCGGCAATTGCGCGGGTGATGAACGGCGAGTGGTAGGCGGCGGCGGAATGAGCCTGGGGTCTGAAGTCGGCGTGTGGGGGAGCCGATACGCAGATCGGAGGTCTTATGCTGAAGCTCAGAAACTGCCGTCTCGGGACGAAGCTCGCGTTGCTGATGAGCGCCAGTGTGTTGGGGTTCGGGGGATTCTGCGCGATCGCGTACGACATGTTCTCGACGGTGAAGGTGGGTGGTCCGGTGTATGGGCGAGTGGTACAAAGCAAGGACCTGATCGCGGACGTGTTGCCGCCGCCGGAATACATCCTGGAAGCGTACCTGGTTACGAGCGAGATGACGATGGCGTCGACTCCCGGAGAGTTCGAGGGGTTGGCGTCTCGATTGGCGACGCTCGAACGGGACTTCCGGACCCGGCGGGACTATTGGGATGAGCACCTGCCGGCATCGAAGATGAAAGAGACGCTGCTGGTGTCGGCGTATCAGCCGGCGGACAAGTTCTTCCGCGCGGTGAATGCGAAGTACACCCCTCTGATGCGCACGGGTGACAAAGCGAAGGGGCTGGCGGTGTTTCAGGAGGAGCTGAGGCCGCTGTATCAAGAGCACCGCTCCGCCATCGACAGCGTGGTGGAGAAAGCGAACGCGGATCTCGCGGAGGCCGAACTGCACGCGACGTCGGTGATCTCGGCGCGACTGGCGACGCTGGTCGGGTTTGGAGCCGGCATGGTGGCAGGGTTGCTGGGGCTGGCGTGGTACATCGCTCGCGGGATCACCCGCCCGATGAGCAAGCTGGTGAACGACATCGGCGCGATGCAGAGAGATCGTGACCTCACGAAACGACTGAACCTGAAGGGCACGGACGAGGTTGGCGAGCTGGCGCGTACGTTCGACGCGTTCGTGGGCGATGTTCACGAAATCGTGAAGACAGCGGCGGGTGTGACGAGCGATGTGGCGGCGGCGGCGACTGAGATCGCGGCGTCGGCCGAGGAGATGGCGCAGGGAATGGCGAAGCAGGAGTCGCAGGCGTCGAGCGTGGCCGCTGCGGCGACCGAAATGTCGGCGTCGGTGGCGGAAGTGGCGAGCCGGTCGGCGGAGGCCAAGAACTTTGCGGGCGCATCGCGCGATCGGGCGGGCTCGGGGGCGGCGGTGGTGCAGGAGACGATTTCGGAGATCATGGGCATCGCGGATCAGGTCCGCGAGTCGTCCGAAGTGATCGCGGAGCTGGGGAAAAAGTCCGAGCAGATTGGGAAGATCGTGGGAGTGATCAACGAAATCGCTGACCAGACCAATCTGCTCGCGCTCAACGCGGCGATCGAGGCGGCCCGGGCCGGAGAGCACGGACGCGGGTTCGCAGTGGTGGCCGACGAGGTTCGCAAGCTGGCAGAGCGGACGGCCAAAGCGACCGAAGAAGTCGTGAGGAGCATCGGCGAGATCCAGTCTGACACGGGCCGGGCAGTCGAGCAGATCGAGCTGGGCGCGGGCCGGGTGGGCAAGGGCGTTGAGCTTGCTGGGCAAGCGGGAACGGCGTTGAGGACGATCGTTGAGTCTTCGGAGAACGTCGGGGTCATGGTGCAGTCCATCGCGGCAGCAGCGGATCAGCAGGCAGCGACGAGCCAGCAGATCGCGAGAAGCGCAGAGGAGATCAGCGCGGTGACCCGGGTCTCGACGGAGGGAGCGCAACAGTCCGCGGAGGCGGCGAATTCGCTGAGCGCAAGGGCTGAAGAATTGCGGGCGTTGGTTGGACGGTTCAGGGTGTAAAGACGGGGGTGGCCACGCGTGGGAACCGGACTCGGAACGTGGTGCCGATGTTCGGGGTACTCTCGACGAGGATTGACCCACCGGCACGATCAACGGCGCGCTTTACGATCGTGAGCCCTAGCCCGGTCCCGTTGCGCTTGGTGGAGTAGAAGGGATCGAAGATCCTGGCAACGGTGGCGGCGTCCATCCCGTGCCCGGTATCGGCGACCGCGAGTTCGGCCGAGGATCCTGACTGGCCCAGCGTGACGCGGATAGCACCGCCCTTGGTCATGGCGTCCTTGGCATTGAGAACAAGGTTCATCAGGACGCGGGTGAACTGACCCTTGTCGAGGAGAACGGGAGGACAAGGGCTGCTGGAATTGAGCTCGATGGGGTGACTGGGACCGACTGCAGCGGTGAGCACGCGGACGAACTCGCGGGTGATCTCGGGGAGGTCGGCAACGGCAGGGGCCTTTGCCGATGGCTTCGCAAACTCCATCAGTTCGGCGGCAAGGGCGTGGCCTTGCTGAGCGGCGCTGAGGAGCGCTTTGAGCCGTTCGCTCCCTTGGAACCCGAGAGTCTCGAGCTGCTGGAGCATCTCGGCGTTGAGCCTGATGGCGGTGAGAAGGTTTCGGAAATCGTGCCCGACACCGGCGGCGACAGCCTCGAATGGTCTATCGCGGAGGAGTTCTGCCGAGCGGTCGGCGTCCTGGCTGAGCGGGACGCGGAGTTCCTCGGCCTTGGCGGCCTCGACTCGGATAGCGATGAGTCCGGCGACCGTGACGGCGAGTTCGCGGTCGGCATCCGACCATTGATTGACGGTGCCGACTTGCTCAAGGCAGAATACACCGACGAGTTCGCCCCTGATGAAGATCCCGGCGTCGAGCATGCTGGTAATGCCGAGGGGTTCGAGGTAGGCTTTGGCGAGTTCGGAGGTCTTGGGATCGGTCGCGGCGAGCGCCGCGGGCACGGAAGGCTCGATGTTGAGGCTGCCGAAGTAACCGGGAAAATCAGCGACGCGGATGAGAGCTCCAGAAGACAGCGTGGCCCGGCTGCGCTCGTAGAGAGTGGCACAGCGCAGAGCGGCGCGCTGGTCGATGAAGAACCAGACCGAGACACGTTCGACTGCCATGAGGTCGGCCAAGAGACGGCAGACTCGGACGAGTGCGTCGTCGAGCGAAGTGGCTGCGGCGAACTCCTGAAGGACGCTCGCGACGCGCGAGGGAGGGGAAGCTGTGGGTGCTGAAAGCATCGTGGGGACCCCTTGCAGAGGACCGGCCATGGACACGCTGGATCATGGTAGGCATCGTGTGCATACAGCACCCCCGGCTCAGGGGAGGGTTCGTCGGCTATGGGACCTTAGATGCAGGAGCGTTCTACTTTGCCTGACGGCGGGCATCGAGAATGGCTCGGGTGAGGTCCTCTGGGATCGGTGGCGCGTCTTGACTGCAAAGCGATTCCTTGCCCAGCTTGACGGCGTGCTGGTAGCTCTCGAGGTACTTTCTGCAGGCGGTGCAGGCGGCGAGGTGATCTTCGAAGCGCCGAGCAACGGCGGGTTCGAGCTCGCGGTCGAGGTACGCCATGAGGAATTCGGTGACCTGTCGGCAGCAAAGCGAGGAGGCACGCCCGGTGAGGAGGAGCCAGATTTTATGGAGCCAGCAGAGCATCAGTGGTCTCCCCCCCCGTGTCTACTTAACCCGGGCTCGGAATCGCTTCTTCTCCGCGAGTCCCCGCCGCTCGCAAAGAGATCCACTCGCTGGTCGATCAGCTCGCGGAGGGCGAGCCGGGCGCGGTGGAGACGTGTTTTCACGGCGTTGGTCGAGATACCGAGCATGGTTGCGGTCTCTTCGGTGTCGAGTTCTTCGATGTCTCGGAGGATGAGGACGGTTCGGTAGTCATCGGGTAGGAGAGCGACGCACTCTCTAACGGCGTGGCGGGTCTCATCGGCTTCGATGCCTGTCGAAGCGTGTGGTTTCCAAGGGGTGATGGATTGCTCGAAGTGGCCGTCGGATCGGAAGCGGGGGAGGAGTGCGTCGATTGAGGACTCGGGGCGGGCGGCCTTCCTACGGAGCCTCATGAGGCAGGCGTTGACGACGATGCGGTGGAGCCAAGTCGTGAGCTTGGAGGCCGCGTCAAATCGATTCATGGCCTTAAAGGCGGAGAAGTAGGCGTCCTGCAAGGCGTCGTGTGCGTCGGCGTCTCCGAGCATTCGGCGGGCAACGGCGAGCATGCGCGGCGCGGATTCTCGGACGAGACGTTCGGCGGCAGCGTCGCTCCCGCCTTTCAGGGCCGCGATGAACGCGGGGTCGTCGATGGGGATGAGATCGAAATCGGGGGTCACGTGGATGGGACGGGTTGAAGCAGGGTGTCCGGTGGAGACGAGAGAGAAACAGCGTGTGGCCCGGCGAACGAGCGAGCGCCGTCGAGGATGTCCCGGTGGTTGGCGCATCGGGGACACTTGTGCTGGCCGCCGAGCTTGCCGCGGCTGTGCATCCACTGGTGGAACGTGCCCGGCGGAACGACGGTCACCGTGGGCGGGGCCATACCGAGGTTGTCGGTGCGTTTGGTGGTGTAGTCGACGTTCTGGCGTTTGAGGTCGGCATCGAAGGCGTGAGCGAACGTGATCGAGCGTTGGGGGCCGCCGAGGAGGTCGTGGGACTCGATGAGGAGTTCGAGCCCTGCGCGCTGTGAGGGGCTTGGATAGACCGGAGCTGCGGTGAACTCCCCGACGATGAGTCCGGCGGCGGAAGCAGCGGCGGCAACTGCATTTTCGATGTGCTCGACGATGATGTTCTCGCCGAAAGCATTGATGAAATGCTTGTGGCGGCCGACGATGCGGAGTCGAGCGGGCCCTTCGCCGGCGGCGCCCTGGGGCGAAGCTGGGCGAGAGTCGAATTCGACGACGTCACCGATGATGTAGCGGTAGAAGCCTGCGCAGGTGGTCATGACGACGACGTAGCGTTGGCCGAGCTCGACCTCGTGGGGGAGGAAGGAGGGTGGTGCGGGATCGTTTATGGCATCGAGAGGAATGAACTCGTAGAAGATGCCGACATCGGTGAGGAGGCGGAGCCCGGGATTTCGGGGCGTGTCCTGCATGGCGATGAACCCTTCGCTGGCCGGGTAGACCTCGAGACGAAAGGGGATGTCGTCACCTGCGGGGGAGCCTGACCAGACCTCGCGGATGCGAGGCTCGAAGGGGGTGTACTTGACGCCGCCGTGCACAAAGAGGGTGAAATTCGGCCAAACGTCGCGGAGGGTCCTGACGTCCGGGTTGGCTTGCTGAGCAAGCTGAACGACACGCTGCGCGAGAGTGAGGGTCCAACTGGGCATTCCGCTGACCATGCGGATGTCCTGGTGGAGTGTGGCGTGTGCCATGGCCTCGATTTTGCTCGGCCAGTGGCTCATGAGAGCGATGGTCTTGCCCGGGGAATAAACCTTGGAGAGGGGCCAGCGGATGAGAGGGGCGACGATGCCTGAAAGGTCGCCGGTGTTGATGCCGTGGGCGTTTGTAGAGAGCTCTGTGGAGCCGCCGAGGAAAAGGAGTCGTCCCGAGGTGAGAGAGGGCGGGGAGACGCCGAAGCGGGAGGCGTGTGCGAAAATGTCGAGCGAGGCCTTGAAGTTGGACTTCATCATGTCGTCGGAGACGGGCATGAATTTGTCGCCGGCGGTCGTGCCGCTGGTTTGGGCGTAGTTCTTGACGAGGCCCGGCCAAAGGACGTTGGGCTCGGCGTGCTCTCGCATGCGCACAATCGGAGCTCGAAAGGCCTCATAGTCAGCGATGGGGACAGCGGCACGGAAAGCGGCGAGCATCTCGGCGTCGGGGAGGTGCGCGAAGCGTTCGAAGCCGTGCTGTGATCCGAATTGGGTGTTGGACGCGGTCGTGAGGATAGACCTGAGTTGACGGAACTGGAGGCGAGCGGATTCGCGTTTCCAATAGTCGAGGTTGCCCAGGAGGCGTCTGCGTCGAGAGACGTAGGCGGCGAGCCCTAGACCGACGAGCGAAGTCCAACGCCAGGCCATTCCTGAGACCTCCGGGAGGGGTAAAAGGGGCTCGTGTTAGACTTCGACGACCATGGCGACGCTGTTGCCGCCTCCGAGGCAGAGGGCGGCGAGTCCGCGCTTGGCGCCCGTGCGGTGGAGTTGGTGGATGAGTGTGGTGAGGACGCGAGCGCCGGAGGCACCGATGGGGTGGCCCAGGGCGATGCCGCCGCCGCAGATGTTGAGCTTGGACTCGGGGATATTGAGGGCCTTGATGTTGCAGAGAACTTGAGCGGCAAACGCTTCGTTGATCTCGAAGAGGTCGATGTCTGAAACGGAGAGGCCGGCCTTTTTGAGAGCGCCAGAAATGCCCTCGATGGGTGCGGCGAAGATGTCTTTCGGTGCGACGCCGCTCGTATGAGAAGCGATGATCTTGGCGATGGGTTTGATGCCGAGGGATTCGGCCTTGGCGAGGCTGGCGACGACGATGGCGGCGGCACCATCGGAGATCTGGCTGGCGTTGGCGGCGGTGATGGTCTCGTGCCCGGGGAGTGCGCGGAGTTTGGCGACGGAATCGAGCGTGGTGTCGGCGCGGATGCCCTCGTCGTTGGCGACGCCCGGGGATTTTTTATCGAGACACTGCTCGCCGGTGAGGGCGAGGATTTCGGATTTGAAGTGGCCTGCCTTGGTGGCCTCTGCGGCGCGCTGATGGCTTTGGACGCTGAAGCGGTCTTGCTCGGCGCGGGAGATATCGAACTTTTTGGCGATGTGGTCGGCGGCGTTGGTCATGGCCCAGCCTTCGAAGGCGCAGCGGAGGCCGTCGTAGGCCATGTGGTCTTCGAGTTGGCCCTGGCCGTACTTGATGCCGTCGCGGAGCTTGCTGAAGTGAGGGGCGGCGGTCATGTTTTCGAGGCCGCCGGCGACGACGAGCTGGTTATCGCCCGAGCGGATGGACTGGGCGGCGAGCATGACGGCCTGGAGGCCCGACCCGCAGACTTTGTTGACGGTGAGCGCGGAAAGGGAATCCGGGAGGCCTGCTTTGAGGCCGGCCTGGCGGGCGGGGTTCTGGCCCACGCCGGCCTGAAGGACGCATCCCATGATGCACTCGTCGACGTGGGCGGCGGAGCCCGGTGCGGCCTCGAGTGCGGCCTTGATGGCATAGGAGCCCAGGACGGGGGAGGGTACTTTGGAGAGGCCGCCGAAGAACTTGCCGATGGGGGTGCGCTTGGCGGCGAGAATAACGGGGATCGAGGATGCGGACGACATATGAGGCTCCTTCGTGAGGAGGGTAGGGAGCCTTGATGGGCGTTTCGAGGGAGAGGGCCGCAGCCCCCCCCCGCTATCGGCGGCCGATGACGTAGACGACGTAGTTGTCGTCGAGGTCTTGGAGGGGGTCGAGAGGGAGGACGTGGAGGTTGCCGTCGGAATCGATGGCGTCTCCGAGGCGGGAGTAGACCTCGACGGAGCGGAAGCCAGCGTCGGTGAGGGCGTCGCGGAGTTCGGGGATCGACCAGAGACGCCAGTGGTAGACGAAGGCGTCGTGGAGCTTTCGGGCGCGGGTGCCTTGCTTGATGTCGAAGCTGAGGGAGTTGAGAACGAGCCCGGAGACAGGATCGGCGAGCCTTTGCTCCCAGGTGTAGGCGATGCGCTGACCGGCGGGGCCTCGGAGCTTCTGGGTGAGCTTGAGCGGGCGGAAGGAATCGGACCCGCCGTAGATATCGGCGGCGAAGATGCCTTTGGGGCGCAGAGCGAGGCGGGTGTTTTTGAGGTAGGCCAGGAGAGCCTTTCGGGTGTGATAGTACCCGAGGGGGAAATTTGTGGCGGCGATGATGTCGGCCTTGACGCGGCATCGCGCGGCGTCTGCGACAAGAGTGGTGATGCGAGGAGCCTCAGCGCGGGCGAGGACGAGAGGGTCGAAATCGACGGCGACTGCGGGCAAGCCCTCGAATGCCCAGGCGCGGGCGAGAGCGGCCGAGCCGGAGAAATCTTCGCGGAGGATGGTGGGATCTTTGCCGTGGACCGCACGGAGGAATCTCGCGAGACGGGGGCCGTCGGTGACACAGAGTTCGTAGAGAAGATGTTTGTCGAGCGTGGTTGGCATGCGGGTCAGGGAATGTGGCAAAGCTGCTGTATTCGGGTTGGGACGCCTTCCCTGAACCGTTAGAGGTCATCCGTGGATCGGGCGTCGAGGGTGGGGTCGTCGATGGCGATCTGGTGCTTGGGTTCGATGTCGAGATGGAGCGTGGCGGAAGAGTGATCCATCCAGAGACGTTCGACGGCGAGGTCGTGGGCGCGGTGATAGGCGAGCCCGAGTTTGTTCCAGTCGAAGTCCCAGCTCTTGCGGTCGACGTTGTTGCGCATGGCAATGCGCTCTCGGCGGTCGAGCTTGACGAAATCGAGGAGGAGGTCGGAGAGTTCGGCGGCGGCGTCGTGGAAACCACGGCCACGACGACGCATGACCCAGAGGCCCCAGTCGCGGTGGTCGGGCATGTTTTCCTGGACGTACCGACCGAAACCTGCGAGGTCGCTGGTGACGGCGGGGACGCCCATGGCGAGGCATTCGAGGGGGGTGTAGCCCCAGGGTTCGTAGCTGCTTGGGAAGATGCCCAAGTGGGTGCCGCGAACGAACTGGTCGTACTCGATGCCCCAGAGGCGGTTGTGAGTGTTGATGAAGTCAGGGTGGTAAACGACCTTGACAGGGTCTTCGGGGCGGTTGAAGAGTTGTAGATAGCGGAGCTGGATCAGGACGGGGTCGGTGGCCTCGTGCTCGAGGATGTGGGTGACGACCATGGGTAGACAGTGCTGCTTCATGGCGTGCTGGGCGCGGCGGTAGCGGAGCATCCAGTATTCGCTGATGAGGTCGTCGAGTCGGAGCTTGCCGCCGGCGGCTGCGCGCTGGAAGAGCTTGGGGCCGAGTTCTTCGGTGATGTGGTCGGTGATCTCGCGCAGCTCGTTGAGGACGCCGCGTTTTTCCATGGCGAGCGGGTTGATGCTGCGAGTGGGCTGGCGAGAGATGATGAAGAAGACGATGGTCCGGTCGGACTTGGCGGCCTTCATGCGGGCATTGAGCCTGGCCATGGCTTCGAGGCATACGTCGAAGCCTTTGTTTCTGGGCTCGAAGCGTCCTGAGGTGAAGAAGTAGAGGGTTTTGTCGAGGTCGATCGGGTAACTGGGGAAGAAGTGACCCATCGTGAAGCGGTGGATGAGTTCCTTGTACTCGCCGTGCATGCGCTGCTGGTCGTGGGTGAGGTTGTAGGAGGAGATGGTGAGGGCGTTTGGGGTGACGAGATCAACGCGGCGTTCGAGGAGGTGCTGGCATTCTTCGCCGGTGATGCCCGAGACGGTGGTGAAGACGTGGGCGCCGTGGGCGCAGGCACGCTCGATGCCGTGCTGACAGCGGATGTTGTACTTGCCGGCGGCGTCGCCCTGATCGACCCAGGGGAGCTTGTCGTAGAAATCGTGCTCGTTGCTCGCCATATACCTGCCGAGCAAAGTGGCGTGCGTGGTGAAAATGGTGGCAACGGGCGTGTTGCGTTTGCGGATGAGAGGGATGGCGAGCCCACCCATCCACTCGTGGAAGTGAGCGATGATGGTTCGGTGATCCCCCCCACTCATTCCGCCACCGCCAGAGGACGCGGATCCCTTGCCGACACGGGCGGCGGCGTGGTGCTCGCAGAGGGCCTCGAGGAGTCGGCGGGCGGCATCTGCGAAGCTGACGACGCCGTCGATGAGGGAGTCTCCCGAGGGGACTTCGATGCCGTGGTCTTTCCAAAGGGTGTATTTGGTCTCATCGAGGCGTTGGTGACCTTGCCAATGCTCGATGAGCATGACGCGGGGGCGTCCGGGGACGAGCCAGCGGCCGTGTCGGATGACGAGACCTTGCTCGCGGAGGGCGTCGAGGGCGCGGCCGATCCAGCCTGTGGCGCGGGTTTCTTCGAATTCGAGTCCGGCTTTGGCAGGATCCCAAGGCCCGACGCAGCCGTAATGGTCTCCCCAGCGTTCGACCATGAAGGGGACCTTGGAGCGGATGACCTGATAAATGCCACCGACCTGATTGCAGACCTCCCAAGCGAACTCGAAGAGGTAGGCACCGGTGGAGTCACGTGCGGGGATGGCGGCGGTCGCGGGAGTGGACATGAGGCGCTTTCAATGGACAGGCAGGTCCAGAAGTCGGAATGGTCACGGAGTCATGGTTCGGCTTGGTGCGGTAGTCTTCGACAGGAAATCATCGGAGGCAGCTTAAGGGTATGTGCCGGAAGGAGTCGAGATGCTGACCTATAGGATCACAGAACATCCGGGTGCCGGCGACGGTGGAGCAGATGCCTATGTCTCTGCTGAGACATCGACGCAGGCGGCCGAGTTCGCGCGACAGTTCCACGGATTCGTCAATCCCCGGGCGGTGTCGATCGATCGGGGGCTGGTCCCGGAAGGCGCGGCGGTCTTGACAGCGATTCGGCGTGGAGCCGGGAAAGAGGCACCCGACCGGGTGACGTCGGTGTTGCTGACAAGGCCTGTATTGACGATCGGGCTCGGGGTGTTCGCGGGGCTGGTGGCTTTTGCCGTGTTCGTGGCGATCGTGAGCGTGGCTGCGGCGATTGCGACGGGATGGACCGCCCCTTGGGGGAAACGGTAGAGGCGGGGACTACGATGGCGGGCATGCCCAATGACACCCACGCGAGCCGCGTCAGTCGTATCGAAGTCAGGCTACAGGACGCCGCGAGCGACCCCAGGGCCCGGGCGGTGGTCCGGCAGGCGGGCGCGATCGGGCTTGGGATGTCGAGTGCGCGGGTGGCCAAGGTGTATTTGCTGGAGGCTGAGCTGACCAGCGAGGATCTTGCTGCGATCCGAGGAAAGCTCTTGGCCGATCCGGTCGCGGAAAGAGCGTCGGAGACGATGCCCCGAGAGGGGACTCTGGTCGAGGTTCACCCGTTGCCGGGCGTGATGGACCCCGCGGCGCAGTCGGTGCGAGAGGCGATCGCGGACTTGATCGGGAAAGACGTGGACGTTTCGACCGGCGTGCGGTACGACTTGACGGGCGTAGACGTGACGCAGGCAGAAGCTTTTGCGCGAATGTCTCTGTGCAATCCTGTGATTCATGCGGTGTACACGGAACCATTTCATCCGGAGTCGCTGCCCAAGGGGCGTGAGAAGGCATTCGAGGTGCGAGAGGTCGCGATCCGGGAGCTAGGGGACGAGGCGCTCGTGCGGATGTCCCGTGAAGCTCATCTGTTCTTGAGCCTTGACGAGATGCGTGCGATCCGGGAGGAGTATCGGTCACTAGGGCGAGAGCCCCGAGATATTGAACTGGAAACGATCGCGCAGACATGGTCGGAGCACTGCGTCCACAAGACGCTCAAGAGCACGATCCGGTATCGCGCGATGGGACAACGCGGAGGCCCGAAGAAGGATGTGATCGATTGGAACTGCCGCCCCGGGCACATGGTGCACGAGGACGGGAGTGTGACGATCAAGAACTTGCTGAAGTCGACGGTGGCCGCGGCGACGCATGAACTGATCGCGGAGGGCTGCGACTGGGCATTATCGGTGTTCAAGGACAATTCGGGGGTGGTGGCTCTTGACGAACACTGGGCGGTGAACATCAAGGTCGAGACGCACAATCGACCGAGCGCGATCGAGCCCTACGGCGGCGCGGCGACGGGGATCGGCGGATGCATCCGGGATGTCATGGGAACGGGGCTTGGTTCCAAGCCGATCGCGAGCACGAACGTGTTTTGTGTCGCGAATCCGGGGCTTGGCGTGGGTGAAGAAGGGAAGGGGCTGCCGCCGGGATGTTTGCCGCCACGAAGAATCTTGACGGACGTGGTGGCGGGGATCCGCGATTACGGGAATCGGATGGGTATTCCGACGGTATCAGGCGGGGTGTATTTCGACGACCGGCATGTGGGCAACCCGTTGGTGTTTGCGGGTTGCGTGGGGTTGATGCCCCGGGCGCTGATCCGGGGCGGGGCGAAGCCGGGCGACAGGATCATCGCGCTGGGTGGGAAGACCGGTCGCGATGGCGTTCATGGGGCGACATTCTCGTCCGCGGAACTAGGGGCGTCGGCGTCGACGGAGTTTGCGCACGCGGTGCAAATCGGGAACGCGATCGAGGAAAAACGGCTTCTTGATGCGATGCTTCGGGCCAGGGCGGGCGGGCCGGGCGGGACGCCTTTGTACTCGGGGATGACGGACTGTGGGGCGGGCGGATTCTCTTCGGCGATCGGTGAGATGGGCAGCGAGATCGGTGCGGAAGTGGACCTCGATCGTGCGCCGCTGAAGTACGCGGGGCTGACGTACACAGAGATCTGGATCAGCGAGGCGCAGGAGCGGATGGTGCTGGCGGTGCCGCCCGGGAATGTGGAGGAGCTGCGGGAGATCTGCGAAGAAGAGGGCGTGCCGATGGCAGACCTGGGGCGGTTCGGCAACGCCGCGGCCGACAAGGTGGGCACGCATGGGCCCGAGTTGGTTCTGCGGTTCAAGGGCGTTGAAGTGGGCCGATTGCCCGTGCGTTTCCTGCATGAAGGAATCCCCATGCCAACGCGCGAGGCGGTGTACGAGCCCGGAGTGGCGTCGGGGACAGGCAACGATCTGGCGCTGACGGGGGGAGTGGCCACGTCCCTGCGGGCGCTTCTGGCGCACCCCAACATCGCGAGCAAGCACTGGATCGTGCGGCAGTACGACCACGAGGTGCAGGGGAACGTGGTGGCCAAGCCTTTGGTCGGGCCGGGAGGTCGAGGCCCGGGAGATGCGGCGGTTCTTGAGCCTGTGGCCGGAAGCGGCCGCGGGATCGCGATCAGCCAAGGATTACAGACCGCGGTGGGCGACCCGGCCCAAGGCGGGGACGCGTATGAGATGGTGCTCTCTGCGGTGGATGAGGTCGTGAGAAATCTGGTATGCGTGGGCGCGGATCCGGCGCGGATCGCGATCCTGGATAACTTCTGCTGGCCGAGTTGCGGGGAACCCCGGAATCTGGCGACGCTGGTGCGCGCGGCGGAGGGGTGCTATGACGCGGCCAAGGCGTACGGAACGCCGTTTGTATCGGGGAAAGATTCGCTGAATAATCAGCTGCGGTATACGGACGAGGCAACGGGAGAGGCTCGGGTGATCGAGATCCCGCCGACGCTGCTGGTGACGGGGCTCGGGATGGTGCCGGCGGTGTCTCGGGTGGTCACGATGGACGCTAAAGATGCCGGGAACGTGCTGGTGCTGGTGGGCGGGCGGACAACGGGAGACCTCGGCGCGTCGCATTTGTCGATGGTGTGTGGGGGACACGGTGGTCGGATCCCCCGGACGGACGTCGGAGTGGGCAGGGCGTCGGCCCGGGCGGTGGCCCAGATGATCCGCGACGGGCTGGTCGCCTCGGCACACGACTGCTCCGAGGGAGGCGTGCTGGTCGCGGTTGCAGAGATGCTGATTGCGTCGGGCTCGGGTTCGACGGATCGTGGCGGGGCGTCGCTCGATGATCTGCTCGGAGCCCGGACAGGGAGTACGCCGCGGGTTCCGAACCTTGGGTTGGTGGTGACGCACGAAGTGGGAACTCTCGAGGCCCATGAGTGGGCGTTTGCAGAGAATCCGAGCCGATATGTGCTGGAGGTCAGGCGATCGGATCTGGCGAAAGTGCGAACGGTGTTGGCGGACTATTCCGGAGGGGCTCCGGGCGGGCTGTGGTTGAGCGTCATCGGGGAGCTCAATGCAACGGGACGGCTGGTGTGGCCAGAAGCGGATCTGGATGAGACGGTCGAGTCGCTGGCGTCGGCGTGGCGTTCGCCGCTCGACTGGTAAGGAGTATCAAAGCCCGTGAGATCGGAAGCGGACGAAGCACAGCTCGGGTTTGTCGCCGCGTTGGTGGCATCGCGTTCGCGCGAGCTTGGAGCGGGAGCAGCGGGCCGGCTTGCATCCGAAGGCGGTGTTCAGGGGGCGGGCGACCGGGCGGTGTGGACAGAGAATCTGACAGCGCGTGCGATGGATCTGGCGGGGTCGGTTGGCGCGGGCCGGCCAGAGATCTTCGCTGGTCAGGTGGCATGGTCTGTGGTCGCTCTGCGGGCGAGGGGGCTCGACGTGGGGCCTCTGACGCGAGGGCTTTCACACCTCCGGTGCGAGGTGCTCGCGAGTATGGCTCCGGAAGACCGAGCGCTGGTGGGGACGTACTTTGCGGCGGCAGAGGCCCGCCTTGCGGGGAACGAGGAAGATCCGCCCGCGGAGCTGTCGTTATCAACGCCCGCGGGCGAGATCGCTTCGCGGTACTTACTGCACGTGCTCGAGGGAAACCGCCGCGAGGCTTGCTCGCTGGTGACTCGAGCGGTGGAAGATGGACGGCTGACGGTTCGATCGGCGTATCGGGACGTCTTTACGCCTGTGCTTCGCGAAGTGGGCCGGCTGTGGCACGTGGGCGATGTGACGGTCGCCGAAGAACACTTTGTGACGGCGACGACGCTGATGGCGATGTCGCTGGTGCTTCCACTGGCTCAGACGCCACCACCCATCGGGCGAACCATGATCTCTGCGAGCGTCGCGGGGAACCACCATGAAGTCGGTGCGAGAATGGTGGCGGACACGTTCGAGATCCAGGGGTGGCGCGCGGTGTTCCTGGGAGCAAACGTGCCCGCGGAAGACCTTGCGAGAGCGGCGGCAGACTTTCAGGCGGATGTGGCGGCACTCTCTGTGGCGCTGCCCGGCCAGCTCGCGGCGCTCGGGCACGCTGTGGGCGAGTTGCGACGCGTGTGTCCAAAGATTCGGATCGTTGCGGGCGGTGCGGCGTTCGCTCAGACGACCAGCCCGCAGCAACTAGCGAGAGACTACGGGGCTGACGTTCTTGGGCGCGATCCGGAAGATTGCCACCGTCTTGTGATCGAAATGCTCGAAGCCCGGGTGCCGTGAGAGCGTGCGGATCAGGTGTCCGTCAAGATTCGCGGGAGCCCGGTTGACCGGCAAGCAGAAGCAAGGTACGCTGGCGGAGCTATCGGTGCTCGGCCGGTTGTTCCGTGCCGGGCCCAAGAGGGAAGCGTGGTGAGGCTTGATGCCGAATCCACCGCGGACGCGCCGCCGTAACGGGTGATGACGCGTGCCAGAGCCCGAGGGAATCAACTCCTCAGGCGACCACTAAGGACGATGCGAGCAGCACGTCTTTGGGAAGGTTGGCACGCCGAGCCCGGAGCCGGAAGACCTGCCGAGAGCCCGCGTGGTCGCTCCCAGTGAGCGGCGTAGCGGTGTCCGTGCGGCCCTCGCGGGCCGGCGTCGCGAAAGCGGGCCGGTCAAGGGCATGCGGGTCAGCGAGCCGATCCCCACGGTTCGCCCCCCTGTGCTTTCGCGTCGTCGCGCTCTGCTTGTCGGGGCCGGTATCTCGCGCGAGGGATCCCGGGAAGAGCGTTGGTGGGCTCTGAGAGGGCCCGCCACGCGAGAGGCGTTCGATGCGTGGCGTTGCTTTGTGCGTTTTGGGTGCGGCCGGGCTTTATTCGTCCGAAAGGGCTTTGGGACAGACGTCAGACCCATGGGCTGATCGTGTGGTCGAATACACGCCAGGGACAGGTGTCGGATCGAACTACGACAACCCGGCGGCGGCTTTGGGAAGCCCTACGCGGGTGAATTTCTTCGGGGATTCGGTCACCCCCTTCAATTCGGCGTACTGGTCGACAGACGTGGTGACCGTGGGCCGAGGAGGCTCTCTCACCGTCGCTTTCGACGAGGCGGTGACCGACGACGCGGGGAACCTCTTCGGCATCGACCTTCTGATCTTCGGCAATCAGTTTTTCACGACCGACAGTGACGGACGTGTGAGCGGGCTGTTCTCTGAGGGAGGCACCATCGAGCTCTACGACGGGGTGCGTTGGGTGATGGTCCCGGGAGCTACGGCCGAGGGCGGATTCCCGACGCTGGGATTCTTGGGCATCGCGGACCTGGCATTCGGGGGCGACACCGGGACGGGACCAACGGATTTCACGAAGCCCGTGGATCCATCGCTCAACCCGATCGGGCTGACGCGGGAGCAATTGGCGCTGGCCTACGGCGGGTCGGGTGGCGGGTTAGGCATCGACATCGGCGCTCTGGGGCTATCTCAGGTCACGATGGTGCGGATCTCGAACGCGCTCGATGCCCCCGGGACACCCGAGATCGACGGGTTTGCGGATGTGTCTGCGGTGCCCGCGCCGGGGACGCTGATGTTCGGGATGTCCGCGCTTGTGGTGATACGCCGAAGGAGGTAGCCGTGCAAAGCCTCGCAGGTATCGGATCGGTGCTCACGCTGGGAGCGGCCTCGGCGTGCGCGCAGGGTGTGGCCGGCGTGTGGGAAACCCTTGCCGGGGACTCGGCGCGATCCGGATTTGCGCACGGCGGTGACCCCGCGTGGGGATCGTCTACGGGAGACCTTGGCCCCGCGCTGTGGACGGCATCGGCCGACAGCGCGGGGCGACCGATCGCGTTTGTGGGGCAAGCCGGAGTTGTCGCCGATCACTCACGGGTGTACACCACCGGATCGGTCGCGGGATCGCCCTCACGCGAGTGGTTGCTGTTGGCATTTGATCGGCGCACTGGCGTGTGCTCGTGGTCGAGACCGATCCAGTCGCCATCGCTCGAGTCGTTCGCGACACCGACGCTTGTGCCCGAGGAAGGGCTGTGTCTCGTTGTGTCGGGATCGGAATTAGTGGCGACGGACTGCTTGACGGGAGCAGTGCGGTTTCGGACGCCGGTTGCACGCCCCCTGGTGAACATCTCGCCTGCGATCGATGTGTCGAGATGGGGGCGGTTTCGTGCGTTTGTAACGGACTACGACGGGTTCGGGGTGTCGGGAAGGCTGTATTGCATCAATCTTTCGCCGAGGCTGGCGCCGCTGAATTCGTTCGATCCCGGTGAGGTCGTCTGGAGCGTGGAGGTAGGAGGCACAAGCGGAAACTCGCCGGCGGTGAGCGGGGAGATGGTGTATGTCTCGACGATCGGAGAGGCGGGACTGTCGCCGGGGCGTGTTCTGTGCTTCGACTCGCGGTCGGTGCTGCCGCCTGCGCCGCGGTGGGTGTTCGAGAACGTGATGAACGAGGGGTTCTTCGGAGGGGTAACGGTGAGCGGCGGAGCGGTGTACGCGGCGAGCTACGCGTTCTCCGGCGGCCTCGCTGGATCGAACCTGGTCAAGCTTGACGCTGCGACGGGAGCGATGATCTGGACGGCACCTTGCAATCGGACGGCATCGACGCCGATTCCTTTGCCCGCGGCGACCGGGCGATCGTTCCCAAGGCTTGCGCTGTCCGGCGGAGTGCAGGGGTTTGGGACGGTGCCGACGCTGGAGGTCTTTGAAGATCGGGGGACGACCGCGGCGATGGTGTGGAACTCGGCGACAGCGACGTATTCGGACGGAAATGGGAACGGCCGGATGGACCCGGGCGAGTATGTATCGATTGGCGGGTGGTCGCACACGCCCGCGCTGATCCGCGATCCTGCGGGGCTGCCCGGGGCGTCACGGGTGCTGATCGGGACGCTGCCGACGTCGGGCGGAACATCCGCTGCGGGGGTGTCGCTTCGGCTCGTGGACCTCACGGGCCCATCGGGGTTGATCCTGAACGCGACGGGGGGAGCTGGAGGAACTCCCGCCCTCGCGGGGCGATCAATCTACTCGATCGGAGCGGGCGGGCTCGTGGCGTACGGCGCGGTGCCTGCTCGCACGGATGTGAACAGCGACGGCCTGATCGACGAGGAGGACTTGTTCGCGTGGGATGCGGGCCTTGGCCAGCGCGACGCCGACGGGAACGGAACGGTGAACGCTACGGACAGGGTGCTAGTTGAGCGTGACGCAAGGAGGGAGGAATGAGACGAATAGCACGGGATGATGGAGCGACATCGCCTGGGTTTACACTGATCGAACTGCTCGTTGTGGTCGCGGTTGTGTCGCTTCTCATCGGTGTGCTGGTGCCAGCGCTGTCTCGGTCTCGCGAGGCTGCACGCACGCTGGTCTGCCGCTCGAATCTACGACAACTCGGGTACGCGTGGGCGATGTATGCCAATGACAATTCGGATCGTGCAATGCCGCTGAGCGACCCGACGGGCGGGCCAGAGGGCACCGCGGTGTACTGGTGGGGAGACCAAGGAGCGGCTGATCGAGCGGTCGATCGCTCGCTGGGTTTCGTGTCGCGTTACCTCGATTCGGAGTTGAGTACGAGATCTGTGTACGAATGCCCGAGCCAGCCTTGGGGGACTTATGTGGCACAAGGCGGGAGCCCACAGCCGACGACGACGTACGGGTATAACGGGTACTACCTGTCTCCGGGGCGGACACCCGGTTGGGCGGACTCGATCGGGCATCGCCCCTGGCGGCGGGTGTTTGAAGTTGAGAGGCCAAGCACGCTAATGGTGTTCGCGGACACGCTCATCGTGAGCGGGAGGAACGTCCGCTCGTGCGGGTTGCTGGACCCGCCGATGCTGTGGGACTCTGTTGGGTGGCGGTTGAATCGGTCACCAACGACATCGTTCCGGCACGAACGTGCTCGAACAGGCGCGGGCGTGTGCGTTTCGGCGCGTGCCGACGGGAGCGCTGGCTCTCTAGGCATGGAGCCTGGCACCTCGGCACGCGAGATCGGCGCCAGTGGATCGAGTGCTCCTCCAGAAGCCGCGAGTATCGGATCCGCAAGTCAGGTGAATGATCCGGGGTACGTACCTGATTGGCATCGCTGGTAGAGTCCGCACGGTACAGTGTGCCCGCGGCGGGGGCCGGAGCGCTCGTGTGGTCAATCGGTGTGTTTGTCGAAACGTCTCTTTGTCGGTCGTCGCGGAAGCGGCGGCGGACATGCGTTCGCGCGGGATGCCGGTGACACTGGAAGCCCTGAGCCTGGCGACAGAGGCGGGAACGGGATGCGGAATGTGCGCTCCATATCTGGCCCGCAGCGCGATGACGGGCGAGGCGGCGGTGCCTGTCATGAAATGGGACCAAGGCGAGAGCTGGATGACGAAGCTATCGAGCTCTGGCGAACGCCCAGCGGCTCGATCCCTTTCGTGAACGATGAAGCGGCAAGAGAATCCCTCGCGGCACTAGCTCATTCGAACCCAACGGATGAGCGTGGTGAAGTTCGGGGGCTTGCCGTACATCAGCACCCCGATTCGAAAGACTTTGGCGGCGGCCCAAGCCATGAAGATGAGCGTTGCGGAGGCGACGACGACGGACAGAGGGATTTGCCACATCGGAACGGGCTCTGACCCTGAAAGCCTGAGCACCATGATCCACGGGTTGATCACGGGCGTGAAGGAAAGAGCGACCGCGAGCGTGGAATTGGGCGCCCGCTGGATGAGGAACCAGAACATCCAGGGGAGCATGATGACTGTCATGATGGGCCCGAGCAGGGCTTGAGCTTCGCGCATGTCGTTGACGACTGATCCGATCGCGGCCATCATGCAGGCGATGGTCCCGTATGCGAGCAGGAAGAAGATAAAGAGGGATGCAAGCGCCCAAGGATCAACGAGGTCACGCATCGCGGCTGCGACGAGGCCGACAACCCCGAGACCGGCATAGACACCCAGGATGATGAGCCCAACGCCGAGTTGGCCCAGAATCTTCCCGCACATCAACTGCATGGGTGAGATCGCGGAGAGGAGCACCTCCATCACTCTGGAGCTCTTTTCCTCGACGGTGGAAGTAAGGAGCGACTGCGTCGAGATCATGGTGGACATCATGAGCAGGATCATGAAGGCCATTGGGATGAGCATGGTGAGACCGCCGCGAGATTTTTTCTCGCCGTCCCTGGATACGGTGATCGCGGTGGACTGCGGGCGGCCGATGACGGCTCGGACATCCGCGGGGCTCAGAGATCCTGCCTTGAAACGAGGATCGTTGGTCACTCGGGCGTCGACGATGGAGTCGGCGATCCGACGGGTGACCTGCTCTTGGACCTGGAAGTCGAGCTTAGGAGCAAAGAAGACGTCGAAGGACTCGAACTTGCCTTCTTTGGCCGTGACCGCGCCCGGAGTGATAACGACGAGCGCCAAGCGGTTGATGCCACTGTCCGGGCTGTCGGCCGAACGGACGATCTTTGCGTCCATGACAGGAGTCTTTTCGCGCTCGATGTCGGCGGCGGAGTCGAGGATCTTCAGAATGAGTCTCGCCCCGCCAGAGGCGGACTGAGCGGCGGACTTCATCGCCTCCTTGGTGTTCGGGTTGATGAGAACCTTGCCGGCGTCGCCAAGTTTTTCGTCGACGACCTTCTGGACTTTCTCAGCTTGTTCTTCGCTCTCTGACTTGAAGGACTCCGGGCTGAACTTTGGCTCGATGAACCCAGAGACGAGCCCCGATCGATCGATGACGGCGATCTCGCCCTCGATCGCAGGGCCTTTGAGCCCACGCATCGCGATCATGGCCAGGGCGACAATCCCGATCATGACCGGCATCATGACGATGCCGATGATGAATCCCTTGGTGAAGACGGTGGCGGCGAATTCGCGCCAAGCAACGGCGAGCGTGCGATTCATGATTCACCTCCGCGTCCGGATGACCCGCCGAGCTCGGCCGCCTCGTTGCGGAGAGCTTCCGCGTCGCCTCCTACGAGCTTGACGAACACATCTTCGAGTGTGGGACGCCGCAATTCGACGCGCCTCATGGGTGCCACTGCGGCGAGGAGAGCGAGACATGCTGACGGGGGAACGCCGTCGTTGACTGTCACTTCATACCCGCCTTCGAGCGGGCGGATGCTATGGACGCCGGGGACCGAGGAGAGTGCGTTCTGGTCGAGGGTGCCCTGCGGTTCGACGATGATGGTCCGTGGGTCGTGGTTGGTCCAGATGTCCTGAAGTCGATCGTCGAGTACTTTCACGCCTTTGTGGATCATGAACACGCGGTCACAAAGCTGTTCGGCCTCGTACATCGCATGCGTCGAGAAGATCAGGGTCTTGCCTGCCTCGTGCTGCTCGTCGATGAGCCGTCGGATCAGACGGCGGTTGACAGGGTCGAGCCCGCTGAACACTTCGTCGAGGATGATGAGGTCCGGGTTGTGGATGACTGCAGCGACGAACTGGACTTTCTGCTGCATGCCCTTGGAAAGCTCTTCGCACTTCTTTGAGTAGACGCCCTTGAGTTCGATGCGTTCGAGCCAGTCTTTGGCGGCCTTGTCGGCGGCGGCAGCGTCGACCCCTTTGAGGCGGGCGATGTACCCGAGAAAGGCCCCCACTTTCATCTTGCGATAGACGCCGCGTTCCTCGGGGAGGTATCCGATGCGATCCTTCGAGTGAAGCGCGGATTCTTTGCCCAGAACGGAGACCTCGCCCTTGTCGGCAAACAGTATGGACATGATGAGGCGGATCGTGGTGGTCTTGCCCGCGCCGTTTGGCCCTATGAAGGCGTACAGAGAGTGCTCGGGGATGTTGAGGTCAAGGTCCTTGACTGCGACCTTGGGGCCGAAAGTCTTGGTGAGGCCTCGGATTTCGATGACATTGGGCACGCATGACTCCACGACGACGTTCGGCCCTCCAATAGGGCGCGGCGGACATAATACGGTTTCGCTGGGCCCGGGTTTCGCGGGTACGCTTATTCCCACATGGCCGGCCGAAACGACAACTCTCTTGGTATTCCCGCGAACGTGTTGGACAAGCTCGACGACCTCTCCAAACGGCACGGAGAACTGGGAGCGCAGCTCGAAGATCCAGCGGTGCTTGCCGATCACAAGCTGGTGCGGGAGCTGTCGCAGAAGAAGGCGGCCCTTGACGGAGTCGCATCGATGTACCGGGAGTTCCGCCGGGCGTTCTCGGACATCGAGGAACTCGAGGCGGCGATCAAGCCCGGTGGCGACCCCGACCTGGCGCAACTGGCGAGGGAAGAACTGACACCGCTGCGTGACCGGGCGAGTGCGCTCTACCGACAGATGGCGGCGGGGCTGGTTCAGGCCGACGACAACAAGGTCGGGTCTGTGATCTTGGAGGTGCGGGCGGGCACCGGTGGCGACGAGGCGAGCCTATGGGCCGGCGACCTGGTGGGGATGTACCAGAAATACGCGGCAAAGCGGGGTTGGTCGTGCGAAGTGCTGGAACTGTCGGCGGAGACCGACGCGGGCGGCATCAGGTCGGCGATCTTAAACGTCAAGGGGACGGGCGTGTGGAACGAGCTTGCATTCGAGGCCGGAGTACACTCGGTCAAGCGGGTGCCGGCGACGGAAACGCAGGGGCGGATCCACACGAGCACGGCGACGGTGGCCGCTCTCCCCGAGCCCGAAGAAGTCGACGTCAAGATCGATTGGGCGAAGGATTGCGAGGAGGCCGCCACACGCTCGCAAGGACCAGGCGGGCAGAACGTGAACAAAGTGGAGTCGGCGTGGCAGATCCACCATAAACCCACCGGGATCATCATCAAGATGATGGAGGCCAAGAGCCAGCAGCAGAACCGCGAGAGAGCGAGGCGTCTACTGATGACCAGACTGTTCGAGCTGGAGCGGCAACGCCAGCACGCGGAAAGATCTGCGGCTCGCAAGAGCCAAGTGCGCGGGGGCGACCGGAGCGACAAGATCCGAACGTATCGATGGAAAGAGGGGATCGTCGCGGACGAGAGGCTTCCCGGTGAGTACCGGCTGCAGGATCTGATCGCCGGTGACATGAGCAGGATCATGAACGATCTTGTCGAGCAAGAGACCGCCAAGCGGCTGTCTGAGTTGTGAGCCTGATCGCCGCGATAGGCCGAGAACCAAGGCCGCAGTGATTCTCGGCGTCCCCAGCGGGCCCGGGCGGTATACTCCGCCCCATGAGCCAGACGACACCCAAAGACTCACCCGCCGAAACCCCAGCACCGGGGCTTTATGACGCGTACTACTCGACGGAACGGGAGCTTGCGTGGTACGAGATTTGTGCCAAGGACAAGGCACGGAACATCGTGAATATCTGCGGGCCTCTGAAGCCCAAGCGGGTGCTTGATGTTGGCGCCGGGAGCGGTGCGGTGTTGCAGCGGTACGTGGACGCGGGGATCGGAGAAGAAGTGCACGCGGTGGAGATCTCGGCGTCGGGGCTCGAGCAGCTCGAACGGCGCAAATCATCGCGGTTTATGGGCGGGAAGTACTTTGACGGGATCCGCATTCCGTATGCGGACGACAGCTTTGATCTGGTGATTCTGAGCCATGTGCTCGAACATGTGGAGCACCCGCTGCTGCTGCTGCACGAGATCCGCCGGGTGGCTAAGCAGGTCTATGTGGAGGTCCCACTGGAGTGTTCGAGCCTGAAGGGCAACCTCCGTGGGGACTGGGTGATGGACACGACAGGTCACATCAATTACTACAACCAACACATCCTGCGCCGTCAGCTCCAGACATCGGGGTGGAAAGTCGATCGGCTGGAGATCCCGCCGCCCTCGGTGGAGCCTTACAGATTCATGTACGGGACCAAGGGTGTGATCAACTGGAACATCAAGCGTGCGGTGATGGCGGTCTCGCCCAAGCTGGCGACGGGGCTGTTCGCTTGGAATTGCGCATCGCTGAGCACAAGGGCACCGCTCCCACCGATCTCCCTGGGGCTTGTCGATGCACATCTGATCAAACCGACGGCGTAGACGCTTTACTTATCTCGGCGGTGCTCGGTTTTCCCACGGTCGCGGCTCTTGCTGCGCTGCGAGCGCTTCTGTGAGCCGGTGGAGTATTTACCGAAGCCTTCCCCACCCGAGCGGGTGAGGCCGCTGCCCCCGCCGAGGAGCCCCCCACCGCCGTTGGGGGTGTTGGGGATGAACTTGCGTCGTCCGGCGGCGCGGGCGTCGGGGTTTTCGAGGACGAGGTCGAGCGATCGCTTGGGGAGATCGACCTGGGCGATTTTGACCATCACAGAGTCGCCCGAGTTGAATGACCGGCCGCTCTTGGTGTCGACGAGAGCGCCGGTGCGTGGGTCGACTTTCCAGAACGGCGGAACGGTCGAGCGAGTGACATCGCCTGGGAGGTCTTCCTTCTTGATGAAACCGTCGATAAGGAACTTGTCGAGCTGCACGAAGACGCCGCGGCCGTTGACACCGGTGACGACGCCTTTGTAGGCTTCGCCAACGTGGTCGGCGAGGAGCTGAAGGACGAGGAACTTCTTGAGTGCGCTCTCGGCGTCTGCGGCGTTCTTCTCGCGAATGGTGGCGTGGCGACCCAGTTCGAGCAGGGCGGGCTCATCCTCGCAATAACGCGACTCTCGGAGTTTGCCGCCTAGGGCACGCCTTGCACCGTCGTCGTCACGCGCTGGGCGTTTGCGACCGTTCTGGGTGAGTTTGAGGTACTGGGCGCAAGCGCGGTGTACGGTGAGGTCTGCGTACCGGCGGATTGGGCTGGTAAAGTGTGCATACGCCTTGCTGGCGAGAGCAAAGTGCCCGATGAGCAGCGGCGAATATTCGGCCTTGGTCAGCGTGCGGAGCACGGCCATGTGTACGGCGCGTGCAGCGGGGCTTCCTCGGGTGCCGTCGAGCAGCATCTGCAGCTCTTCACGCGACGGGTTCTTGGGGATCTTAAAGCCCGCGACAGTGGCGACCTTGCGCATCTCGTCCACGTCGCCCGGGGTGGGCTCGGGGTGCGTCCGGCGGAGCAGCGGAACGCTGAGACGCTCAAACAGCCTCGCCACGACTTCGTTGGCCTCGACCATGAACATCTCGATGAGGGTGTGCGTAAAGGCGTTGTCCTCGGGCTCGGCGTCGATCACACGCCCCGTGTCGTCGTAGATCAACACCGCGTCGGGTAGTTCGAGCGAGATCATGCCGTCACGCTTGCGGCGGCCCTGGATCACTTTGGCGCACTTGTCCATCTCGCGAAGGGTCTCGATGAGCTGGTCGGTGTACCGGGGGGGCGTCTTGGCGTGTTTCCTCGCCTCCTCGATGTTGCCGTCGATGAGATTCTGCGCTTCGAGGTACGTGAGCCGCTTGGCGGACTTGATCAGTGTGTTGGCGACCCCCTCGGCGACGCAGCGGCCGTCGCGGTCGTAGGTCATAAACGCGGACTTGCAGAAACGGTGGACGCCTTCCTGGAGCGAGCAAATCCCGTTGCTGAGGATCTCGGGGATCATCGGGATGACGAGCCTGGGAAGGTAGACGCTGTTGGCACGGTCGCGGGCTTCCTCGTCGATGGGTGAGCCCGGTGGGATGAAGTGCGCCACGTCGGCGATGTGCACGGCGAGTTCCCAGCCTCGCTCCACAGCCCGGATACTGATGGCGTCGTCGTAGTCCTTGGCGTCGGGCGGATCAATGGTGATGATGAACTCGCCCGTGAGGTCCTCGCGCGGGCCCCACTCGCTGACGAGTGCCGACGGGCCCGACTTGTTGTACTCGGCGATCTGCGCGTCGTAGTCGCGCGTGACCTCGCGGGCCTGGTCCTGGCACTGGGCCTCAAACTCGCCCGGGAGGCTGTACGCAAGGATGGTCGCCTCGGTCTCGACATCGGGCCGCCCGGCCTCGCCCAAGACTTTGGTGATGACACCCTCAGCGAGCATCCCGTTCTCCGGGAAGACGGTGACATCAACGACGACCTTGAGCCCGTCTCGGACGTTTTTCGAGTCCGCGTCGCGGGCGACGATGGGCTGCGTGATCTCGCGGCCGTCTGGGTAGACGAGCCACTGTCCGCCTTTCTTGACGATCTCTCCAGAGAACGTCGTGCGTTTACGCTTGACGATCTCGATGATCTCGCCGGCCCATGCGGGGCCCGTGGCCTGACGCTCGCGGCCGCGGTCTCGCCAGATCTTCACACGCACCGTGTCTCCCGAGACGGCGTCCTTGGCGTATGACGGATCGATAAAGACCGACCCCTCGCGCACGGGCTGCAACGGGGAGGCGAACCCGCCGCCCCGCATGATGGCCTTGAAAATGGCCTCGAACCCATGCTCGTCATCCTCGTAATCGGCGAACGTCGGGAGCTGGACCGCAGCCCCTTGCCCCGAGCCCGACGAAAGCCGCCCGGCCTTGGATAGGGTGTTGATCAGCTCGAAAAAGTCGGGGCGGTCCTGCTCCTCGATCCCCAGCTCGCGGGCGAGCGGCTCGGGACGAAGCGGGAGATAGCTCTCGTGTTGTAGGGTTTGGAACAGTCGGCGTTCAAAGCGGCTCATAATAGTGATCCGAAAAGAGAAATGGAGCCGGCATCATCGCGCGGCAACGGTGCAGGGGCGTATCGGACGCCCGTAAAGACGCCACGCCGTACGACGATGGTATGTGAGGTCGATATGGGCTAGTGGCACGAAGCCTCGATCACGCGGCGGGGTGCCAGACCAAGATGAGTCCGGGCCTTGATCGTTTCGCCCACGCTGTCGCGGCTGCCCATGCGCGCCATGCCAGAGTCAAACGGCAGGACGTGCTTCATGCCCAACAGGGCCGCGATGTCGGCAACGACGGCCTGAGGCTCCCCGGGCAGCCCAAACGCGGGAATGGAGCAATGCGGGACGTACTGATCGCGAAGCGCGCGGAGCATGTCGGGCCACGAGACGACGTCGGGTCCGACGAGGTTGTACGTCTCCCCGATGGAATCCGGTGTCCTGAGGCACTCGGCCACCGCGGCCGCGACATCTTCGACCGCGATGGGCTGGACCATCGGCGTCGTGGGATGCACGGGCCCCATGGGGACGCTGTGGTCCTCGCGCTGGCCGGTGAAGTAGGGGATGAAGAAGAACGGGGCCTGCTCGGACTTGGCCCAGCCCTTGACCATCTCGATGAACTTGCTGCCCTTCCCGAGGATCATGCCGGGGCGAAGGACGGTCCAGTTCATACCAGACTGATGCACAAGCCGTTCGGCCTCGGCCTTGGACGTGAGGTACTCGCAGCACCCCGTGGGCGAGACGCCCAGCGCGGAGATCTGAATAAACCGACCAGCCGACGCGGCGATCGCGGCGTCCAGGATCGCTTGAGTCGCTTGGACGTGCATGCGCTGAAACGTGCGGCCGCCGCGCTCCTCGCGGATAATCCCGACGGTGTGAACGACCGCGGCACGCCCCGTCACCAGACGTGCGAGCGCGGCAGCGTCGAAGATGTCACCCTCGACGAGATCGACCTTTCCGGCCAGATCGCCCGCGACCAGGCCGCGCCCCTTGGCGAATTCGCGGACCAGCGCACGCACGCGGTGGCCTCGTGAGACCAGTTCGCGCACGACATGCGAACCCACAAACCCAGAGGCCCCTGTCACCGCGACCGTCATCGATTCCATGCGCGCAACACTCCATCCGCCGGCACCCGCCAGAGGAGCAGGAGGATAGGCAACCCCAACAGAGACCGAAGTAACGGCGGAGATTCTCGCAGCCTTCGCTGGACTTCGGGATGAGCTGCTGGTTGTTGAAAAATGAAAGGGGCCCGACGCTGAGTTTCGGGCCCCGTGAACGTGCGTTTCAGATGAGGCCGGCTTACCGCCCGGCCTTGGCCGCCTTGGCGGCCTTCTTAGGTGCCGCCGAATAATCCGGCACGCCCGCGCCCTTTTCGAAGAGTTCGGCGAACTTGAACCCCTTGCGGCCCTTCCATGCGCCGCGGTGGTACGCGTCGCTCGCGAGGATCGGGAACAGCGCGGAGAGTTCGCCGAACACCATCTGCTCGTGGACGACATCGACCTTGCCCCACGAGCAGGCTTCGCGGAGCGTCGAGCCCGAAAGGGCGCCGTCACGGCTGTCGGCGACGGTCATCTGGATGGCGTATTTGTGCATGCCGACGTCGCCGCGGGCCTTGCCGCCCTTGCGCTCGTTCAGCAGTTCCGCCGCGACGACGATGTCCTGGGCGAAGTTCTTCGGCACGCCGCCGCCGAGCATGAGCAGGCCCGTGTCCTTGCACGCCAGCTTGATGTCGGTCAATTCGCGGAAATCCTTGCCGGAGTCAAACGCGACCTGTCCGCGGCCTTCTTCGATGGCCTCGGTCTGCTGAAGGACGATGCCGAATCCCGCGGAGCAATCGGAGAACGCGGGAACGAAAATCGGCACCTTCTTGAGGAACGCAGTCTTGACCAGCGACTCATTCTTGGGGTGGTGCTTGGCGAGGTACGAACCCATCGCGTAGATGAACTCACGGCTGCTGTACGCGCCGGGCTCGAACGCATTGAAGATCTCGTGCGTCTTGGCGTCGCACGCGCGAAGGTCGTCCTCGTCGATGTACGTGTCGTAGATCCGGTCGATCATCCAGTTGCGGAGGGTCATGTCGTCGACGGGAGGGGCCTCTGGGCTGCCCGGGGCGATGTAGTGCTTGAACCCGAGCCCCTCGAAGAAGTCCTGATCGACGATGTTCGCCCCGGTGGAGACGATCGCGTCGATCATGTTGTTCTCGATCATCGTGACGATGGCCTTCTTGAGCCCGGCGGAGATTAGCGACCCCGCGAGCGTCAAGATCACCGCGCAGTCCTTGTCCTTGAGCATCATCGAGTAAATGTCTGCGGCGTTGGCGAGCGTGCGGCTGCTGTACGCCATGTCGCGGTACGACTTGATAATCGATCGAGCGTCAAACTTCGTCACGTCGATGTGCTCGATCGGGCGGCTCAGCAATTCTTCCTTGGTCCAGTTGTTCTTGGGGGTACCTGCCATGAGAGATCCTCCGGTCACAAGGCTGTCGCCTGTGTCGTGTGCGGCCAAGCCCCCCTGGCCCGTTCGGTGGAATGAGACCGCCGGGGGTGACGGCGGCCCCACATCATATGCACTCCCGCGGGAACGTTCGCGCCCGGTACGATCCCACGGCGGCTCTAGCTGGACCGCTTTGCCTCAAACCACCGGGCGGCCAGGAAGCCCAAGTAAATAGCCCCGGTGACGACTACGGCGAGCACGCCCAGCATGTACACGCGGGCCGGCCAATCCCCCAAGAGGTCGATCACCGTGGGTTCCGCGTCGGGCTTGCGGGGGACGTTGCCGACGAACCCGTAGTTCCACCCCATGGCGATGTCCAACGGCAACACCACCCCGACATACGCGGCGAGCGTGAGCAGCGAGAGCCCCCAATCAACCGCACGGGGACGGTATCGCTCGACGGCGATCAGGTACGCACCGGCCCCAACGATGGCGGTGTGCCCGAGCCAGAAGTACCAGAAATGAAGATAGACCGGACCGTTCTGGAGCACGGGTGTGATGAACGCTTGTGTCCCGAGCCCGAGCCCGAGGAAGATGGTCATCGTTTTGAACCACCGAAAGGGCGTGAGCAACGCGAGGCACGATACAAACCCCAATAAGTCACAGACTTGCAGCGGGTAGGCGAACGCCGGGTCGTACTGACCGGAAAACATATAAAACGCGGACGCGCCGAGCAGAAAGACGAGCATACTCGCGGCCCAAGAGACGCGAAGAACGACCTCACGCCGCGTGCCCCGCCACCGACGCCCCAGAATGCTCGAGGCAACGATCATCGACCCAAAGACCGCCACGGCGGCGGCGTGTATCGGAGTAAAGGCGCCGGCGGTCTCGTACCATGCGGACGCCTCCGCAGCGGCTTGAGTCCACGCCCTCACGCGAGCCCCTGCTTTGCTGATTCATGACGAAGCTGCCCGCACGCGGCCTTGATATCTCGCCCGCGGCTGGCGCGAATGTGCACGTTGAGCCCGGCCTCCTTCAGCACGCGCTGAAACTCCAGAACGTTCGCGTCACGTGGGCGCTCGAATGGCATCCCGTCCACTTCGTTGTACCGGATGAGATTGATATTCGCACGGATCTTGCGCGCGATCTCGGACAACTCTTTGGCGTGCTTGGGGCGGTCGTTTATCGTGTGCAGCAGAGTGTACTCGAGCGTGATCTCACGCCCGGTCTTCTCGAACCACTTTTGGCACGCCGTCAGAAGCTCGTCGATGGTGGTGTACTGCGCCCAGGGGATAAGCTGCCGCCGCACCTCGTCGTTGGGCGCGTGCAGCGAGAGGGCGAGGGTCACGGGCAAGTCGAAAGTTTCGGCGAGCTTGTGGATCGCCTGCGGCAGCCCCACCGTCGAGATCGTGATCTTGCGGGCCGAGATCCCCGTCGCCCAGAGCGACGCGAGCGTGCGCACAGCGGCGGTCACACTGGCGAAGTTGGACAACGGCTCGCCCATACCCATGAAGACGACGTTGCTGATTCGACCGATGCCTTCGAGCTGCCCAAGCCTCCAAACCTGCTCGACAATTCGACCCGCCGAGAGGTTGCCGTCGAGCCCGCCGATGCCCGAGGCGCAGAATTTGCACCCAACGGGGCACCCGACCTGCGACGAGATGCACGCCGTCTTCCGGTCTTCCGTGGGGATCATGACGCACTCGGTCTCGTACGTCTTGGTCGCAGCTTCCTCGCCCAGAATGGGCAGCGGCACGGGCGAGGCCACCGACGGGGTTGATTGGTCCCAGCGGATGAGAAGTTTTTGCACACCGTCGGACGCGCGTTCGTGGCGGATGGTCTGCCCGGACAAGAACGTCATTTTCGAGGCCAGGGCGGCCCGATCGAATTTGTTGAGGTTCGACATCTTCTCAGGGTCGATAACCCCTCGTTGGTACACCCACTCAAGGATCTGCTTAGCGACATAGGCCCTTCCGCCCCCGACGTTGTGAGCCAGGCACCATGCGGTGAGAGAATCCGGGGTCATGTCGAAGATGTGCGCATCGGGATGGTTCACGCGGAACCGTAGCCCGAGTTCCGGGGCCGGTGTGCGCTGTGGCGGCCCCCAAAGGAAAGCGGCCGACGCCCACGAGGAGCGCCGACCGCGGAGGGATATCAAGAGTTAGCGAGGGTCAGATCAACCCACACTCAGGGGCAAGCGCCCTCGAAGGCGGAGATGTAGTCGTCATAATCGAACCCGTCGACGAACCCGTCATTGTTGAAGTCGGCGGTACGGCCCGAGGGGCACACGTTGGTCTCGAAGCAGGTGACGAAATCGTCGTAGTCGAAGCCGTCCACAAACCCGTCGCGGTTGAAGTCCCCTGGGCAGTAGGCCTGGCAGTCGAGGTTGAGGGTTCCAGTACCGCCGGTACCGGCGATCGACCCAACGCGGATGGTGTAATTCTGCCCCGCGACGACGGGGATGGTGACCTTCGCGCCCACGCCACAGTTACCGCCGTTGTTGTCGAACCCGGCAAGGCGGCCTGTGAGGTTGGTACAACCCGCGCCGGTGTAGACTGCCAGTGCGCTATCGAAAGAACTGCCGCAGGTGGTGACCGTAAGCGTTCCCGTGCACTGCGAGGGGTAGTTGAACCAGATGTCGCGAGCGATAGTCCCCCCGGCGTGGGCGGGGCCGTCCGTCGAAGCGAACGAGGTGTTGAAGTTGGTTGTTCCCAGCGAAATGCCCGAGCGGCCCGAGCAGTCATCGTTGATCGGGGGAGCCCCGCCGCCGCCGCCGGTCACCTTCACCGTGTAGGCGCCCGCGGCGGTCTGGTAGCCCGCGACGCGGATGAGGTAGGTTGTGCCGGCGACGCCCGAGAACGAGATCGAGGACTGCAGCGTGTTATTCACGTCGTCGTTGCAAGCAACCTGGGTGCGTGAGGCGCACGTTCCTGTATACGCGGACAAGACTGTGTCATACGAGGAGCCTGCGGTCACGACCGTGATGGTCCCGCTGGTGACAGGCTTGTACTTGAACCACACGTCCTTGGAGGCGTCAGACGACCCGCAGGTCGCGGTGCCGTCGTTGGTGGCCTCGCTCGTCGACCCGCTGTAGGCGACGTTATCTGTAAGCCACACGGCGTTCGAACAATTGTCGTTCACCAGAGGCTGCGGAGCGCCGGAGTTGCTGATGGTGAAGGTGCCGGCACCCGCAGCGGCGTTGTACCCGCCGACGCGAACGTAGTAGATCGCTCCGGCGGTTGCCGCGAAGCTGACTGCCGAACCAGTCCCGCAACCGCCCGAATCGTCATCGCAGACGAGGGGCAACCCGTCGGGCGCGGGGCAGCTCCCGGCATACACGGCGAGCTTGGTGTCAAACGACGACCCGCAGGTGCTGATGGTCACGTTGCCGGTGTATCCGGCGGTGTACCGGTACCAAAGGTCCGCGCCGATCTGGTTGTAATTGGCCACAATGCACGCACCGGCAACAACGGGGCCGTCGGTGCTCGCACCGGTGCTGTTGAACGCAACCACGCCTTCGCCGACGTCATCGGCCGCGGCGCAGGTGTCGTTGAAGGGGTGGAATTGCCCGTCGGCGCTGGGGGTCACACCGGAGTACGTGGCGTTCGAAACCGTCTTGAACAGCTTGAGCGTACCGGTCCCGGGTGCCGGAGGGATGTTGCAGTCGAACCAGAAGTTGTAGATCGTGTCCCAACGCAGCGCGTTGGCGTTGGCATTCTGAGCAAACGTCTGCGTGCAGTCCCACGAGACCGATGTGCTCGACACGGTAATGGCCCAATCGGTCGAGTTATAGGGCTCGCCGCTGTGGTACGCGATGTCCGAGAATCCGGTGTTGGTCACGACCGCCCCAGCGGGGACGGGGATCGAAAAACCAGCGCCAGAACGATCCGAATTGAGATTCTGGATCGCGTACTCATAGCGCCAAGTCCCGTTCCCGAGATCGGTCGCCTTGGCGCCGACAAGGAACCGGCCGTCACCGGCGATGTCGATGGGGGAAATCTTCACGTTGGGATCAACGATCCCGCCGCCCGCGTTTACGCCCCCGCCGTAGTCGCGCCACGCGTAGATCGCTGCTTTGGTGCGCTGCGTGGAGTCGGCCAGCGAGATGTCTTTATTGGTCGCGTTCACGTTCACACGGCGATAGCTCTGGTTGTTGTTGTCGTTTCCACCAGCTGCGTCCTCTGGCTGAATGTAGATGCTCGACACAAAGTACTGTGCCCCGGCGGTCCCCATCTTGGCATCGGGAACCTGAAGGCGCTTGTGGAGGGTGCCGGATCCAGAACCATCGGTATACGGATACGGAAAGTATCCAGTCGAGGCGTTCACCTGCCACTTGGGCCCTAGGCCGCTTTGAGTGCCGTTGAGCCCAGCGCTGTAGGGGTCCGAACAACCCACGCCCAGAGCGGGGCAACCGGTGGGATTGGGAGTACAATCGCTGCACACATTCCCTTGGAGCGCGCAGAACCCGTGCTTAAGCCAGGCTTGACCGATCTGCTCGAAGCGGCCATTGTTCAGACGGTACATGTTCTGGGAGATCACGGGGTGCTGGTTGTTATTGCTGATCCAGGTGAGCTGGCTCGTGCCGATGTTGCACGAAATAGTCCCGACCGCGTACGCACGCATACCGCCGATCGCGCCGCTCGACGTGTAATTTGCCACTTCATACAGGTCGCCGACGATGACGTCGGGGCCCGCGTGAACGCCCGCCGCACACCCAACCATGCCCAGCACGGCCGCCAGTTTCGCACCAAATCGCATGAAGAAACCTCCCGCGCCCCAGCGACACCCGGGGCTGCAACAGATCCATCTCAATAGGACGGCATATCCCTCCGTCCAGGCCGGCACATACCCGCCCACCTCAGTCTACCACATTTCCGACCTCTGTGTGCCGAATTTTGCAAGACTCTAACGAGAGGCGACCCCGTTACGTCCCAATAACCAGCCGAGAGCCGGCGCATCCGATTTCCACCGTCAGCCCCGGCAGCCCTTCAGCGACGCTTGAGACGGCGCCATGCATCGAGCCGATCGACCGACCACGCGTTCAAGCACCCTTCTGGGCTCAGCCCCCCCCGACGAGCGGTCAGCACCCCGTACCTTAGGTTATTGAGGTCGTCCTTCTCGTGCGTATCGCAGTTGATGCTGATCAAGCACCCCTTGGCCGCTGCGGCTCGGACATGACTGTCTCGAAGGTCGAGACGCATCCAGTGGCTGTTGATTTCGAACGCGACGTTGCACTCTTTTGCGGCCTCGAACAACTCGTGCATCCTCGGCGACAGCCCCGGGCGACGATTCACCAGTCGCCCGGTGGGATGACCTAATACATGCACAAACGGGTTGCGGATCGCCCTCACCAGGCGTTCGGTGCAGGCGTCCTCGTCCTGCGAGAGAGCCACGTGCGGGCTGGCCACAACCCAATCGAGTTTCTCAAGAACTTCATCGGGATAGTCGAGCGAACCGTCCGCGAGAATGTCGACCTCGCTGCCGGCCAGCAGCCTGAGCGTGGGGAACCGGGAGCGGGCCTCATGGATCGCCTTGGCGTGCTCCATCAGCCGCTCGATCGACAGCCCGTTGGCCTGGGCGCTCGACCGCGAGTGATCCGTGATCGCCAACGTATGAAGCCCACGCCGGACTGCCTCGGCGGCGAGTTCATCGATCGACAGCCTCCCGTCCGACGCGGTGGTGTGTGCGTGCAACTCGGCGTGCACATCCTCAACCGTGATGAGGCCGCGAATGGGCGCTTTCGCGGGCTTGCCTTGCTTCACGCGGGCAGGCTCGTTCGGCTGCGCATCAAAGAGCCCGCCGGCGAACGCCTCCGTGCGTCCGGTGCGTGGGTGGGACGTGGGCCTGACCTCGCCCGCGTCTTCTCGCAGTTCGGGCGGGACCGAGTCGAGCCTTAGCGCGCGGAAGACATCGTCCTCGGTCTGTGCCGCGATGGGTTCGACCGTGGTCCAATCCGGGGTTGTCCCGTCGGCAGGCCTGGCGAAAAGCCCATATTCATTGAGCGTGAGGCCTTGCTTCTGAGCGGCCTCGCGGACCCGAACGTTGTGCTCTTTCGACCCCGTGAAGTACATCCACGCGGCCCCAAAGCGGCCTTTGGGAACGATACGAAGATCGACTTGGATCTGGGCCCCGCCCGCGGCGTCGCCCCCCCATCGCGCCGCACCCCCGATCACAGACATCATCACGGACGCTTTCCGTTCTCCCGATGCGAGCACGCGCGTCACCTCTGGGCGCGTGCAGAAACCCCCTGCGATGGCCGCCGAGGAGTTTGCATCACACTCAATGAGGATGTCGAGGTCGCCGACGGTCTCCTTCCCACGGCGCAGCGACCCGGCGTACTCGCACCGCAGCACGCCCGGCAGCACCCTCAATTCGCTCACCAGCCGCTCGGCCATCGGCAACACAAGGCCGATGTTCTGCCGCTGCCCCACGGTTGCCCCGAACGCCAGAGCCTGACGGAGTTTCTCGACGCTCTTGCCGCCCATGCGTGGGAGTTTGAGAATCGAGCCGTCCTCGATGATGCGGGCAAGGTCCGCCCCGGACTGCACCCCGCCTTCCTTCCAGAGCATCGCCACGGTCTTGGGCCCAAGCCCGGGCAGGTCCATCAGCGCCACAACCCCCGTAGGAACCTGCGACGCAATTTCATCGAACTCCGCGATCCGGCCCGACGATGCGAACTCGACGACTTTGTCGGCGATCTTGGGGCCGATCCCCGGGATCGCCAGCAACTCCGCTCTCGACATCTGCTCCAATGGCACCGGTCCCGCGTAGTCGTCGAACGTTCGGGCCGCCCGAGCGATGGCGTTGACACGGAACGCGTCGGCTCCGGTCAGTTCAAGGATTCGTGCCGCTTGCTCGAACACCGCCGACAATCGCCCGTTGACGCTCATGCCCAAGGGTGTGGGCGTGCCGGACCCGAGTCAACCCCGCCGAACGGGCACGCGTCACAGGCCCCCAAAGGAATACCATGGCCTATGCCCACCTACGTCTACGAGATCCTCGGGAAGAACGACAAGCCCACCGGGCGGACCTTCGAGATCGTGCAGTCCATGAAAGACGATGCACTGACCAAGGATCCATCCACCGGCGAGCCCTGCCGAAGGGCCATTGTGAGCCCCGCGATCGCTGGCAAATGGTCCCCGGTCAAAGAAAAGAACACCCTCTCGAACAAAAACCTCGAACGCCTGGGGTTCACCAAATACGAACGCAAAGGCAACGGCTACATGGAACGCACCGCGGGCAAACAAGGCCCCAAAACGCTCCGAGCCGATTGACCGCTAACGGTGGCACCGGTCTTCAGGCCGGTGTTGCAATTCCTCATCAATCGTGCTTTCGGAACGCCGCTAGGGCGAGGCCCACCGCGATCATCGATAACACCGAGCCGATCAAGAACGGCAACCCGGGGGGCAGCCCGTGGGCCAGCGCGTAATCAAAGGCCTGCGTCCCCACCACCGGCCCGGCGATCGCGGCCAGGCTGCTGACGCTCGTCAGCGCACCCTGCGTCGCTCCCTGCTCGTCGGCCCGAACGGTCTTGGTCACCAGGCTCTGGCCCGCTGGCTGGGCGATGCCCCCGATTGAAGCCGCGATGACGATGGCGAACATCATCCATCCTTGAGAAGCCAGCCCATAGCACGCGTACGCCAACACGCCCAAGCACATCCCAAAGAGAAGCGACCGCCGCTCTCCAAGCATGGGGATGAGCTTTCGGGCCAGTCCTCCCTGCACGATGGCCGCCGAGGCACCGACACAGAACATCGACCATCCCACAGTGGATGACTTCCACTCGAATTTGTGCTTGGTATAGACCGTCCACGTCAGATGGAGTGCAAACTGGGCGACATTGATGAAGAAGAACACCCCCGCGAGCCACAGCACCAGTGGGTAGCGACGAAGGGCTACAAACGCCCCGAGAGGATTAGCTCGCCCAAATCGCATCGGCGCCCGTAGTTCGGGCCTCAGCGACTCGGGCAGCACAAACACCCCGTAGAGCCAATTGATCAGCGTCAACGTACCGGCGGCGTAGAACGGATAGTGGATGTCGATGTCCCCGAGCAACCCGCCTACGACAGGCCCGATGATGAACCCCAGTCCGAAAGCCGCCCCAATCATCCCGAACGCCCCGGCCCGCTTCTCGGGAGGGGTCACATCGGCGATGTACGAAGTAGCCACCGTCATGCTCGCCCCGCTCACGCCGTTGAGCGCACGCGTTACAAACAACATGGGGAGGTTCCACGCGATCGCCATCGCGAAGTAGTCAAGCCCCGAGCCGAGCAAGGCCACCAGCAGCACCGGGCGTCTCCCGACGCGATCCGAGATTACTCCGAGCATCGGCGCGAACAAGAATTGCATGCCGGCGTAGGTCGCCGCGAGATACCCCGCGTACGGGGCCGCCTCGTCACGGGGGATCCCCGCGACTTTGGCGATCAAGTCCGGCGCGACCGGGATCAGCAGCCCGAATCCCAGCACGTCCAGCAGGAGCGTGACGAAGATGAACACCACCGCGGGCTGGCGTCCAAGAGCGGGCGGAGTTATCGGGGCGGCTGTGGTCAGCGGTCGATCCTCACGGGCATGGACCGTACGTCCCGGGCCAAGCGGAAGCCATGCCATCCTTCATAGCCCGAACTTTCTCTTGACACGCCGGAGCCGTGTCGCTAACCTCGTAATGAGAATGCGGTCTCAATCGCGGACTTTCTCCGGCCCGTTCACGGGCATCGCTGTAGTGGCGGTGCTTCTCATCGCATGGCTCGGACAAGTCGCGATTGTCGCGGCCCACACGCACCAGACGACCTCTCCGGTGCCGGTGTGTCAAGGCGGCTGCCATGGCGCTGCTGCTCACGACGAGCGTGAATCGCCCGAAGCACCCGACTCCCCACGTGACGAGAAATGCCAGGTCTGCCTGATGGCGACCCTTGCCTCGGGTATCGGGGCCTTTCCACTACCGCCTCATCCAACGCTTCTTAGCATGAAGACGAGGATCACCATCGGCTCCGATCTGTGGATAGCGCCCACGCTCGAAGTCTGTGGCCTGTACGACAGCCGGGGACCTCCAGCACAGGCGTAAGGAATCCCCGTTTTCCGAGCGCACCTTCGTTGCGCCGCACACACCTCGGCCTGACTCCCAAATTCAAGGATATTCCCATGCGCCGCCATGCCTTTACGCTGGTGGAACTGCTGGTGGTGATCGCGATTATCGCGCTTCTCATCGGACTGCTTCTTCCCGCGCTTTCTCGGGCCAGGCTCGCCGCCCGCACGGTCAAGGACCTCGCGCAGCTGCAAAGTCTTCAGAAAGCCCAGCTCATCTACAGCCAGGAGTACCGCGGCTCACTCGCGGACGTGGGGCTTTCGCACGGCGGGGTCGGTGATGAACGCTCGTCGTTCATCACCACCATGGCCGACTACTACGCCCCCGGACAACCCGGCGCCGCCGAGGGGGGCACAAGCCTCGCTCTTCGTTCGCCGCTCGACCGTTCCGTCCATTGGCCCGTCGATCGCGGGGGATCCGGCGTGAGCATCAATGGAAAGTTTCGGCTCACCAGCTACGGGATGAACAACTACCTCAGCGGGAATTACGGCCCGCCCCCGGAGGTCTCTCCCCGGGCCCCCTTCAATAACCTTGCCAAGATTCAGGCCCCCGACAAAGTGGTGCAGTTCCTTCTCATGGTGGAGTCGGGCGAGTTCGCTGTCTCCGACCACACGCACGCGGAAAACTGGGGCTCGGGAGTTCGTGCGGCTGCCTTTGCTTCGGACCAGGTCCACACCGCTGCCGTCGGGGGCAAGGTCCGCACGCCCAGCGCTCAGTCCAATTACAGCTTCCTCGATGGTCACGCGGCGACGCTGGCCTTTGAGGCAGTCTACGAGACCCCGCAACGCAACCGATTCAACCCCGACGTGCTGTACTAGCACGCCAAGGAGTTCACATGACAAGACTCTCAACCATTCTCACGATCGCGGCGAGCATCGGCCCCGGGATCGCTCGGGCCCAACACGCCGGAGACATCCTGCTCACGGTGCAAGAGGGACGACTCGCCACGGGCGCGGTGCTGCCTTCGGGAGCGTTTGACCTCGATGAGCGGCTGTTCATTTCCGTGCTCGGCGTCGCGTTCCCAAACTTCTCCGACAGCCCGGGCTTTGACAGTCTTCCCGGCACGTTCACGCCACAGGCGAGCGTCGGCTTTCGTTTCCTGGCCGCCCTGCGCGAGTGGAATGGTTCCGATTTCGGCACCATCCCAGAAGAACAGATCGGGGCGTCATTCGGGCCTCTGGGCCCAGTGCTCACGCCGCTGACCGATCAGGTGGTCACCGGCTTCACCATCCGCGCTGGAGCGAACGGACAGTGGCACCGCCACCTGGAGTACGAGCTTCTTTCTCCCGCCGACTCGGGCCTCTACCTCGCCGAGTTTTCGCTCTTTACCACCAGCCCGGGCGTCGATGAGTCGCTCCCATTCTGGATCATCTTCGACCAGAATGCCGATCCCATCGAGCGAGAGCGGGCCGTGGCTTGGGTGCTTTCCAACAAGCTCTGCCCGGCGGACTTTAACGCCGACGGCTTCCCCGACGGATTCGACTACGACGACTTCGTGACCTGCTTCGAGGGCATCGCGTGCCCCAGCGGCAGGTCCGCCGATTTCAACAACGACGGTTTCGCCGACGGGTTCGACTACGACGACTTTGTGTCGGCCTTCGAGGCCGGCTGCTGACAACCGGATCGGGCACGGTGCCCGGTCCCCTGTTTGTTCGATGTGTTCTTGGTTATACGACGAGAAGGAGACTTTCTGTGTTCAAAGCTCTCGCGATCATTCTTCCAATCAGCGTCGCCTCGACGGCGATGGGGCAGGTCCATCAGGACATCTACGTCGGCCTCGCCGGCGGCGCGTTCACCATCGGGGGCATCTCCGAGGATGGGTCCGTCATCACCCCGGGCGTTCGAGTCTTCGGCGCCGACCTCGGTGAGAGCGGCGTTCCCCTCTTCGCCGACGAGCCCGGCATGCAGAGCCCCGACGGTACCTTCGCCGCCGGTACCTCGCTGCGTCTCAATGTCGGACGCGCCGTTCGTCAGTGGAACGGCACCGACTTCCTCGACATGTCTTCCGCGGTCTTCACAATCGCCTTCGGGCCCGCTTCGTTCGACACGCCCGCCACCGACAGCGTGGTCCAGGGCTTCTCGCTCGTCGCCGACTCCGAGGGCGGTCTCCACGACCACCCCGACTACACCCTTTCGGGCGCCGGGGACGGGATTTACCTCCTCGAGATGTTCGTCGACTCTTCGACCGGGGCGTACGACGCTTCCGAGCGTTACTGGATCGTCTTCAACAATAACCTCGACGAGGACGACCACGACCTGGCCATCGAATGGGTGAACGACAACCTGGTGCCCACCCCGGGCGTGCTCCCGCTGCTGGCCGGGGGCCTGCTGATGGCGTCGCGTCGCCGCCGCTAACGTTGCTTTCCAACCGGGGTCCGTCCGCGGAACACGCGGGCGGACCCATTCCCCGCGCCGTACACTCGAACGATGCGCGACCACTGCGGCCCGGACGTCAACAACCCCACCCCCGCCGACACCACGGTCAGCCTCAAGGTCCTGCCCGCGCCCAAAGTCCGCAAGTCGAAGGCCACCAAGTGGCGGGCCGCCGCCCTCATCGCCGTCCACCTCGCCATCGCCGCACACATCCTCCAGTGGGTCTACAGCGGGATGCGCGACGGCGTGCGGTCCACGCTTTCGCCCGTCGAGCCCTCGGAGGCGATGTATTTCCTGCGCGACGGGGCGCTCAATGCCGGCACGGTCCTCTTCGCCGCAGCGATCCTGCTGACCGCCGTGTTCGGCCGGTGGTTCTGCGGCTGGGCCTGCCACGTGGTCGCCCTGCAGGACCTGTGCACCGCCCTTATGAAGAGGATCGGCATCACACCCAAGCCCTTCCGAACGCGCTTGGTGCTTTATGTCCCGCTGCTGCTCGCTCTGTACATGTTTGTGTGGCCCACGTTCCACCGGCTCGCACTCACGCCCGCATTCAAAGCCGCCAACATCTCCATGCCGCTGTGGATGGGCGCCAGCCCCCCCTGGCCCGGCGTTGACGAGCATTTCATCGTCGAGGATTTCTGGGCCACCTTCCCCCCGTGGTACGTCGCGGTCCCGTTCCTCCTCGTCTGCGGATTTGCCACCGTCTATTTCCTGGGAAGCAAAGGGTTCTGCACGTACGGATGCCCGTACGGCGGGTTCTTCGGCCCCGCCGACCGGCTCGCCATCGGGCGCATCGTCGTCAACGACCGGTGCCACCAGTGCGGCCACTGCACCGCCGTGTGTACGAGCAATGTCCGCGTCCACGAAGAGGTGCGGGACTTCGGGGCCGTCGTCGACCCCGGGTGCATGAAATGCCTCGACTGCGTGAGCGTGTGCCCCAACGGCGCGCTGTCGTTCTCGATCGCCAAGCCCGCGATCTTCACGCGGGCCCGGGTTGCCAAGCCCGCCGCCCGAGACCGGCTGTACGACCTGACACTGGTCCAGGACGCGGCCCTGCTGGCCGCCTTTGTCGTGCTGATGTTCTGCGTACGCGGCGCGTTCGATATGGTCCCGCTGCTGATGGCCGCGGGGCTCGCCTCGATCGCAACCTTCGCCGTGTGGAAACTCTATTCGATCGCCACGATGCCCAACGTCCGGGCCCAGAACCTGCAGCTCCGGCTCAAGGGGCGCCTGACGGCGACCGGGGCCGTGTTTGTTGCCGGGGCGCTGCTGCTTCTGGCGGCCTTCGCGTGGTCGGGCGTCGTCAACTACCACCTCTGGCGCGGGCAGATTCTCAGCGCCGAACTGACGACGGGCGCTCGCCCCAGCGCCAACAAGGCCGTTGTGCTCTCGCCCGGGTACACGCCCGACCCCGCGGACCGCGCCCTTGCCCTTCGGATCGTCGGCCACCTCACGCTCGCGGGGGCGCCGGGCGACGTGGGCCTCGACGGGGCCCACCGGGCGGGCATCTCGTCCCTCGGGCTCGGCTGGGCTCGCCACACGATCCCCAATCTCGAACTCGCCTGGGCCTACGCGGTGCTGGGCGACCGCGAGACGGCCCGAGACGTCACGCTCCGCGCCCTGCGCCAGCAGAAGCCGCAGAACGTCAACGTCGCCGCCGATCTGTCCATGATCTCTCTCTCCCGCGCCGACGGCACCAACCAGCAGCAGGTGGTCGACGACACGCTCGCTCTGATGGACCGTGCCATCGCCGATCATCCCGACGCCGGCGCGTCGTGGACGGCCCGGGCCTACGTCCTGATGCTGGCCCAGAGGCAGGGCGAGGCCGCCGAGTCGCTTCGCAAGGCGTTCACCAAAGGCCCGGCGACCCTCCCCGCGGTGCAGCTCCAGGCCATCCAGTTGATGCTCCCTCTCGGGCTTGCCGACGAGGCCGCCAAGGCCGCCGACGCCGCCCTCGCGCTGCGGCCACGCTCGAAGGAACTGCGGCACGCCAAGGCCCTGACCGCGTACGGGCAGAACCGAATCGCCGACGCCGAGGCCTTGCTGCGTGCGCTCATCCGCGACGAGCCCGACTATCGCCCCGGGGTCGAGTTCCTCGCGGCCCTGCTCGCCCAGACCGGCCGCGAGTCCGAAGCCGCCGCCCTCACCCCCCCCCCCACCACCCGCCCGGCCCGGTGAGGGTGGTGGGGGTGGCTCGTGGGGTCAGACGTCAGCAGTTCTTGCGCTCCAGCAGAGCATTCCCCACGCCGGAACGACTCTTTCCCTCGTTGGACAGAGTTTTTCCCTCTCCCTGAGGAGTTTTTCCCTCGCGCGAAGGAGTTTTTCCCTCTCCCTCAGGAGCTTTTCCCTCGCGCGAAGGAGTTTTTCCCGCTCCCTCAGGAGCTTTTCCCTCGCGCGAAGGAGTTTTTCCCGCTCCCTCAGGAGCATTTCCCTCGCGCGGAGGAGTTTTTCCCGCTCCCTCAGGAGCATTTCCCTCGCCCCTCAGCCGCCCGCGGCTCCCTCACCGCCGGGCAGCGTCATGCTCCACGGGTCCAGGTACGCGTCGATGGCGTCCTTCGTGATCGTCTTCCCGGCCGCGTCCTTCTGCCCCACGACCGTCTCGTACGCGAGTTGCCGCACCGTCTTGCCCTGCTTGAACGCGTCCTTGGCCAGGGCCGCCGATTGGTCGTACCCGATCACCGGCACCAGGCTCGTGCACATCGCCAGCGACCCCTCGATCATCGCGGAGCATCGCTTCTCGTCGGCTTGCAGACCCGGCGAGGGCGGCAGCCCCGTCGCCGCGTCGCCCGAGTGCGCCTGCAACAGGTTCCGCGTGAACATCCGGCACCCGTTGGCCAGAAGCTGCGCCGAGTCGAGCACGTTGGCCGCCATCATCGGCATCGCCACGTTGAGGTCAAGCAGCGACCCCACGCCGCCCAGCCCGCCGAGCCCCACCGCCGTGTCGTTGCCGATCACCTGGCAGCACGCCATGATCAGCGACTCGCAGATCACCGGGTTCACCTTCCCGGGCATGATCGACGACCCCGGCTGCACCGCCGGCAGCAGCAGCTCGCCGATCCCGCATCGCGGGCCCGAACCCATCCACCGGATGTCGTTGGCGATCTTCGTCAGACTCACCGCGATCGTGCGCAGGTGCCCCGACGCCTCCACGATGCAGTCCCGCGCGTGCTGGGCCTCGAAGTGGTTCATCGCCTCGCGGAAGTGGACGCCCGTCTGCTTCGTGAGCTCCGCCGCGACCCGCGCGCCGAACTCTTCGTGGCTGTTGATCCCCGTGCCCACCGCCGTCCCCCCGATCGCCAGCTCCCCCAGCGTGTGCAGCGCACGGTGCAACCTCTCCTGGGCATGTCGAAGCTGCGACGCGTACCCGCCGAATTCCTGCCCCAGACGGATCGGCGTCGCGTCCGCCAGATGCGTACGGCCGATCTTCACGATCGTGTCCCACGCCTTGGCCTTGGCCTCGAGCTCCGCCGCCATCGCCGCGACCGCCGGGAGCAACTCGTCCTTGATCGCCAGCGCGGCCGAGATGTTCATCGCCGTCGGGAACGTGTCGTTGGACGACTGCCCCATGTTGACGTGGTCGTTGGGGTGAACCCCGCCCTTCTTGATGTATTCGGGGTCCTTGCTCTTGCCGATCGGGTTCCCCGACCGAACGGCCGTCAGGTTGGCGATCACCTCGTTGGCGTTCATGTTCGTCGAGGTGCCCGAACCCGTCTGGTAAATGTCCACCGGGAAGTGCTTGGCCAGCCCGCCCAGCTCGGGCAACCCGCTCCGGATCTCCTCGCACGCCCCCACGATCGCGGCGGTGCGCGCGTCGTCGAGCCGCCCGAGCTGCTGATTCACTCGTGCGCACGCGGCTTTGAGGATCCCGTACGCCCGGATCACCGCCGCGGGCACAGGCCTCCCCGAGACCGGAAAGTTGAGGACAGCCCGCTGGGTCGAGGCCCCATAGAGCACGTCCGCCGGCACGGGCATCTCGCCCATGGTGTCCTTCTCGATTCGGGTCGCGTTTGGCTGGGTTGTGGTCATGCCCAAGTGTAAGTCGGGCCGATGTGAGAACCAACGGAACTCGGCGTTTGATCGGGCGTCTGGTGTAGGATCCTCGGTCCTTGGAGTGTCACTCATGCTGCGCGGCTATCTGGTATCGGTTCTGATCGTTGCCCTTTCCGGAACCGCATCGGCTCAGCCCAGCAAACCCACCGGCAAACCCCCGACTTCTCCAACACCGTCCCCCACCCCCACCACCCCCACCTCCCCCACCTCCCCCACCACGCCCCCGCCGCCGAAGTGGCCCGAAGTGATCGAACCCGGGCCCTACGTTCGGTTCGACATGCAGATCCCGTGGAAGCTCACGGCGAGCATCTATCTGAACCAGAACGCCGAGTACATCGACGGCGAGGGCAACCGGATGACGTACCCGGTCAACTTCCCGTTCGAGACCGTGACCGTGGTCTTCCCCGTGCTCTCGTCCACAGCGTCGGCAACGATGTACCAGACCCTTGCCAGCGGGGCCCTGAGGATCAACGACCGCGACGCGTGCGCCGGCTCGTTGGTCCTCGACGGCTCCAAGCAAGACCCCACGGGGGGAGCCCGGCTCAGGCCCACGCTCATGCGCCGCGAACGCGACGGCGGGCTCTATCAGGGCGGGGTTCACCTCGCCGCCTTTGCCACAGGTGAAATCGGCAAGCAGACCATCGCCAATCGATTCAGGCTCAATGTCGAGATGCCCATGGTCTGTTCGAACACGATCTTCGACGAGCGTGCGGCGATGAAAGTGGGCTGGCCCACGGGCCCCTGGCCCGAGCACGTCGCCGCCACATTCTTGCCTCAGCAATGGATCGACTATTCCCCGATGCCCGACGGCCGCAACGGATCGTACGACCCCGCGGTCTTCGAGAGCATCGTCAAGGCCGCTCTCCGGGGACGCGACACCCGGTCCGTCACGCCGGTGATGCTCGCCAAGATGCTTCTGGGCCACTGCGTTGATATGTACACCATTACCCCCAATGACTTCAACTACAGGCTCACCACATCGACGAATAAGTCAGGCGAGATCGTGGCCAGCGGGGGCGTGCTCATCCAGGGGCTGCGCATGTCGGGCGCGGCCACCGCTGCCATGGACAAGAAGGGCACCAAGTGGGACTTGATCGCGCTTACCGCGGCGGTCTACCGCAAGGCGGGGCTCCCGACACGCACCGTAGTCGGGTATGACCGGCGCGAGAAGGAAGAACGCGAGAAAGGACGGTCGCTCCAGAGCGAGCTGTGCGCTTGGATCGAGTTCTACCTCTACGACGAGGTCAACAAGACCGGGAATTGGATCCCCGTCGACGTACTGCGGTTCAAGGAGTCGTGCGGCAAAGCCCCGCCTCTGACGAGCACCTACCGCTGGTTCGGGACCAACGATGTGCTGAATTCCATCATGCCCTTCGCGTTCCAATTCCAACCGCCCACGGATGTTCGAGGGTACAACTCGCCGGCGTTCTGGGGCTGGCAGATGACCCCCGGCGTCCCGACGCGGATGTACACGGCGATCTCGTTCAGCGGCGCGAAGATGCCCACGCCCAGCAAAGCACAGATTGCCGCCGAAGAACGCAACAAGAAAATCCGCTGATCGGCTGACATCAAGCTCTCTTACCGAGCCTTCGTCGTCTCGGGGCGCCAGCCATTGTCGAAGAACTCGGCGGCCTCAATCCCCTCTTGACCTCGCAAGAGCATCCCGGCGCGGCCGATCAGCGCGTCGGGGAAGCCCGTCCCCGACGAGAAATACGTCAGGCGGTCAGCGGCCCTCATGCCGGAAGTACCGCTGCCGGCGACGACACCCAGCGGCCCGCCGCCGCTCGCTCGCGGGGCGAGGAACACGCCGAAGAGGTCATCACCCTCGATTGCACGGTCTCCAACCGTCGCCTTGCCTCGCGACATGCGGGCAGGGGCGTCCGGAGCCGCGAGCTTCATCCATGCCGAGTTCATGTCGCTGTGACCGTAGAGAATCACGCCGCGATCGGCGAGCGCGGCGAGCGTCTCCGGGCGGTCGAGCGCGCTGTCGGAGAGCATCGTGGTGGTGCCGTTTCCCCGATACCACCACTGTTCGGCATCGTACCTGGCTTTGGCGAACGCCCACGCGTTCTCTTCCGGCGTTCCCTTGGTGCCGTACACCAGCACGAATCGCCGATCGAACGCCGATTTGAACCCACTCGTTTTTGCCGAGAGTGTGTCGCACAGCGACCATGCACCGTCCTCGGCCCGTATCAGCTTCACCTTCCCGGCGAGTCCCGATGGGATCTCGACCGTTGATCCGTCGAGCGCGACGGACGCTACCGCGGGCGGCAGCACGAGCGCAAGCCCGAGGCAGTTCGACGTCGTTCCCTTTAACGTCAGGGCTTTCTCGTCCCAGTCGAGCGAGATCGAGGTCATCTCCAACGCTCGCTGCTGGACAAACGTGCTCCCGGCGAGCCCCACGATTGAAAACTCAGCAGCCCTTGGAAGGACAAGACGGACCGATTTCTGCCCGGAGAGCGACCGCATGCGGAAGAAATCGAGCATCCGCGGGTCGGCAACGGAGTCGTTCCCGTACCAGTGCCCGCCCCCGGGGTGCTCGCGGTATGCGAAGTCGCCGTGGAACTCGGCCAGTGCCTTGCGCATCGAACGGGCGAGGTCGACGGGGACGGTCTCGTCGGCGTCGCCGTGCAGGATATAGACGCCCAACGGGGCCAAGTTCTTCACGCGATCGAGCGTTCGGTACGGGCTTGTCGCACGGGTCAGCTCCGCGGCAAACGGCTTGTTCTTGTCGAATTCAGGCGCATTTCCGTACTGCCAGAAACTCGGCCAGCTCGCGCACGGGCCCGCCGCCGCAAACCTCGTGGGGAACATGGTGGCCAGCACCCAGGTGCCGTGCCCGCCCATTGAATGCCCGGTCACATGGACGCGGCCCTTGTCCAGCGAAGGCTGCCGGGCCGTAGCGTGGTCGAGCACCTCGAGGGCGTCGAGAGTGCCCCAGTCTTCCCAGTCAAATCCGAACGCACGTCGGTTCGTCGGGCATACGACATCGGCCCAGGGCAGAGGCGTGTAGCAGGCGGCCTGCCCCGAGGCCTCGACACTCGCCCCGTGCAGACTGAGCACCATCCCCGCCGGATCCGGTGCGGATGCGGGAACAACCGAGTAATACTGAACGCTCTCGTCGATCCCGCTCACGAATGTCCGCCGGTGCGTGTCGCGTCGGTTCTTCACCGCGAGGGTAAATTCGACTTTCGATAGCGATCCCCCGTCCTTGTCGAGCAATTCGACAATGATGGCCTGTGAAGGCTGGTCGGTTTGAGTGGCGGGAATCCTGATGGGGACTTTGCCGACCGAGACCGGTGCGATGTCTGGCACCAGCGTCTCGAGAACGGGGGCATCCGCTACCGTCCCAACGCGCAAGCGATGGCCCTCCATCACGTTTGTCGTGTTGTTGCTGACGACAACCGCTCCCCACACGTGTCCCGGCTCGCCGTCGCGGATCAAGTCCGGCAGCGTAGCGTCGGCGGACAGAATCGTACCCGGAGCCGCTGGCAATTCGAGCCTGGCGGCCAACTCCCCGCGGCCGCACGCAAACAAGAATCGGTTCTCTCCCTTTCGAACTCGGATCGGGATCGAGACAGATCCGTTGGCGTACGGATCGCCCATGCGCGGCTCCCCGTTCACCAAGACCATCGAGTGGGCTCGGGCAGCGAGAATCATCACCGAACTTTCCGGCGCAACATGCGTCACCCAGACATACCCGTTCGAAAGCGCCCGGTCGACCACCATGGCCTTATCTCCGCCGCTGCCCTTCAAGGCTTTCCATTTCACGGTCTTGCCGGGCCTGACCTCGATCGCGTCGCCCGCAGCCGGGGCCGGCGACCCAATGGCAAAGGCGTATTGCACCGGGTCGACCTGTACGGCCGAGCGGGAACCGGGTGCCCCCCGCTCGATCACGAGCACCTGGGCGGTGAGATCGACCGGTTCGACGCAGAGAAACGCGAGTGAAAGGAGTGCGAGCATGCCCAGTTGTAGGATTCGCATTCCCGGCAGAACCGAGAGTTCCAACGCGAGATCCAGACAACAGCGAATCACCCCCCAGAACCGGAACCTCATGAGCATCGAAGGTTCGGCGTGAGTATGCTACCCCACGCTTTCCGACCCAAGGCACCGTGGCGCACGACGCGGAGGTGCCAGCAGGGAGACCGGCGGCCGATTCGTACCTCGTTGCGAGCGGCTCTGTTCGGGCGACCGCAGGCGGGAAGACCGAAGGGACTCCGATGACGCAACCCGTGACCCCCGGCACCGAGCCGATGTTGACCGAAGTCAAGCCCTCCCCTAAGACGCGTTCGTGGGCCCATTCCTTCTTGCTCTGGATCGACTCGCAAGAGACGGATGAACTCGTGACCAGCCGTTCGGTGCTCTCGCAGACGATTCGTCTGCTTCCCTTTGCGCTCATGCATCTCGGTTGTTTCCTGGTGATTTGGGTGGGCTGGTCGTGGACGGCGGTCGGAGTCGCCGCGGCTCTGTACGCCATCCGCATGTTCGCAATCACCGGGTTTTATCACCGCTATTTCAGCCACCGATCGTTCAAGACGTCACGGCCGATGCAGTTTGTGTTCGCGGTTCTGGGGTGTTCGGCCGTTCAGCGCGGGCCTCTGTGGTGGGCGGCGCATCACCGGGAACATCACCGGCACAGCGATCAAGAAGGCGACCTTCACTCGCCACGTCTGCACGGGGTCCTGTGGGCCCACATGTTGTGGTTTTTGCACCCCGACGCCAGCCGCACGAACGTCAAGGCTGTTCCCGATCTGGTGAAGTTCAAGGAACTTCGGTGGATCGACCGCTACGACGGGCTTGTGCCGGCACTGCTGGCCGGGCTCATGCTCGGGCTCGGGTTCGCTCTCGGCGAGATCTTCCCCTCCTCGGGCACCAGCGCGGGGCAGATGCTCACCTGGGGCTTCTTCATCTCCACAGTGGCATGCTACCACGGCACGTACACCATCAACTCGGTTTCTCACGTCTGGGGGTCCCGACGCTTCGAAACAACTGACGACAGCCGCAACAACGCCCTGCTCGCCTTGATCACCTTTGGGGAGGGGTGGCACAACAACCACCACCGCTTCCCCGGGTCAGTACGCCAGGGGTTCTATTGGTGGGAGTACGACTTTACGTACTACACACTTTGGATCATGGCCAGGCTCGGGCTCGTATGGGACCTGGCACCGGTGCCCGCACGAATCTACGAGGCCGCGATACACGAAGCAGAAAAGAGACGCGCGAGCCGAAGCTGATTCAGGTCTCGGGCGATCACGAGGGAGCCAAACGTGCGGGTGGCGATCGTCGGCAGCGGGATCTCTGGGATTGCGGCCGCGTGGACCCTTCGAGGCGTGTGCCGACCGACCGTCTACGAGGCATCTCCAACTCCGGGCGGGCACTCAAACACCGTTGACATCACGCTCAAAGGGCAGGACTTCTCGGTCGACACCGGCTTTATCGTCTTCAACGATCGAACGTATCCGGGGTTCGTCCGCTTCCTGCGAGATCTCGAAGTTCAAACCCGACCCACGGCCATGAGTTTCTCCGTGAGGCACGACGGAGACGACCTGGAGTACAACGGGAACGGGCCACGCGCGCTCTTTGCACAGCGACGCAACCTCTTCCGACCCGGGTTCTGGAGGCTGCTCCGAGACATTGCCAGGCTCGGACGCGACTGCAAAGAGTGGCTACGAACGCCCGGGCACGAACTCACCTTGGGCGAGTTTCTCGATCACCGCGGCTATTCGAACGAACTCGCTCGCTGGTATCTCGTCCCGATGGTCGCCGCCATTTGGTCATCGAGCGATCGAGCCTCGCTCGAGATGCCTTTCGAGCTTTTCTGCCGATTCTTCGAGAATCACGCTTTTTTCGACCTTGGAGACCGCCCCGTCTGGCGGACCGTTGTCGGCGGGTCACGGTCCTATGTCTCCAGGGCTCTGGCGTGCATCGATGCCGACCTGCGGGTGTCGTCTCCTGTGCTCGCCGTCCGTCGCCCGGGCGGCCGTGCGAGCGGTGCCGTCGAGGTCGTGACCGCCCGCGGCGTGGAGGCATTCGACTTCGCGATCCTCGCGTGCCACAGCGATACCAGTCTCGCCATTCTCGATCCGGCGACACCGCTCGAGCGCAACCTCTTGGAGTGCTTCCCATACGAACGCAACACCGCGACGCTACACACGGATGAGAGAGTGATGCCCCGAAGACGAGCCGCATGGGCAGCGTGGAATTCGTGGATCCCCGCGGGCGATCGCCGGCGTGACGAGCCCGCGATGCTCTCGTACCACATGAACACGCTGCAGTCGCTCGAGACACCCAGTGGGATGCCGCTCATCGTATCGCTCAATGCTCTGAGCCGGGTCGACAGCGATCGTGTCCTGCGCACAATCGAGTACCACCATCCTCGGTTCACGCCCGACGGTTTCGCCGCTCAACATCGGTTCGGCGAACTGCCCGAGTCAGGGCCCGTCTTCTTCGCCGGCGCATACTGGCGTCACGGGTTCCACGAGGACGGATTCTGGAGCGGCGTTCGCGCTGCGGAGCTGGTCTTGCGGGCTCAAGCAAGGGCGGCCTGTTCACGCGTTCCGCTCAGGTCGGGCACTCTATGACCGCCTCATGCCTGTACGTGGGCAACGTGCGACACCGTCGATTCTCGCCGGTCGGTCACGAACTGTCGTATTCCCTCTTTATGGCGTACCTCGACCTCGACGAGCTGCCCAGCGTGTTCCGGGGGAGGTGGCTGTGGTCGGTGGGCCGTCGGAATCTCGCTTCGTGGCATCGCGAAGACTTCCTCGGCGACCCCCGATTGCCCCTGGATCAAGAGGTCCGACGGGTGGTGAACGAGCGGACGGGTGCCGCGGCAGCAGGCCCTATCCGGATGCTCACGCACCTTCGCTACTGGGGGCTTTCCTTCAATCCAGTTACCTTCTATTACTGCTTTGATCCCACTGGGCAGCACGTTGAATCCGTCGTGGCAGAAATCACGAACACGCCCTGGCACGAAAGGCATGTATATGTCGTTCGGGCTCAGGGGTCCGGCCGCGGATCCTCGGATCCTGGTCCTCTGGGAGCTGCCTTTGACAAGGAATTCCACGTTTCTCCCATGATGCCGATGGATCAGACCTATCGCTGGAACTTCAAGCCTCCGATACCCGAGACGGGGTCGGCCCTTACGGTTCATATGGAGAACCATGACCGTGCGGGCCGAAAGGTCTTCGACGCATCGCTTTCGCTGCGTCGCCGCGAGATAACCGGTGCCTCGCTCGCCCTGGCGTTGACGCGTTTCCCGTGCATAACCGCGGGCATCCTCTGGGGCATCTACTGGAACGCGCTCAAGCTACGAATGAAGGGTGTACCATTCCATCCGCATCCGGGGCGAGAGCGCCCGCACAGCCCGAGCCGATGAAGGAATCTCTCGCGTGACCCGTTCGCTGACCGATCGATCACTCTCTACCGTGGCCGGAGAAGCCGACACGCCCAAGGGCCTCACCCGGCACCTCGTCCACCGCGCGTTGTCCAAGCTCTCCCGCGGCGAACTCCACATCGTTGAGCGCGGCGCACGTTTGTCCTTCGGGGTCCCCACTCCCGACGCCTTATGTTCCACGATCCGGGTCCGCGACCCCGCGATGTACGGTTCGGTCGCCGTCGGGGGCAGCGTCGCCGCGGGTGAGTCTTATATGCGGGGCGAGTGGGACTGCGACGACCTGACCTCGCTCTGCCGTCTTGTGGTCCGGAATCGGCACGTCTTTAACGCAGTGGACGGCCGCTTGACCTGGCCTCTCAAGCTCGCCCGATCAATCTCTCACTGGTTCTCGCGCAACACCCGGTCGGGCAGCCGCGCCAACATCGCGGCCCACTACGACCTCTCCAACGAGTTCTTCGCGCTCTGGCTCGACTCCTCGATGATGTACTCCTGCGCACTCTACAAACGACCTGACGGTTCACCGATCCCCTCCGCCGATCTTGAAGCCGCTCAGCTCGCCCGCCTCGACCTGATCGTCGATCGCCTTGGGCTCGCGCCCGGCGACCACCTGCTCGAAATCGGCACCGGATGGGGAGCAATGGCGTCGCACGCCGCTCGGCAGTCCGGCTGCACCGTGACCACCACCACCATCAGCACACAGCAGGCCCACGGCGCACGGCAGCGGGCCCTGAGCCTGGGCGTGGGCGACCGCGTCCGCGTTCTCGAGCAAGACTACCGCGACCTTATGGGCTCCTACGACAAAGTCGTCTCGCTCGAGATGGTCGAAGCCGTCGGGCACCAGTTCCTTGATGCGTATTTCCAGAAGTGCGCCCGGCTCCTTCGTTCGGGCGGATCGTTTGTCATGCAGGCCATCGTGATCGACGACCGTTACTACGAAGAAGGCCTCCACTACGTCGATTTCATCAAGAAGCACGTCTTTCCGGGCAGCTTCATCCCCTCGCGCGAGGTGCTCACCAAGTCCGCCGCCGCCGCAGGGTTCACCGTGGAACGCTCCGATGAGATCGGCCCGCACTACGCCACGACACTCGCCCAGTGGCGTCAGCGGTTCTTTTCGGCCTTGCCCGCCGTCCGGCGCCTCGGGTTCGACGACTCGTTCATCCGCATGTGGGAGTTCTACCTCTGCTACTGCGAGGCTGGGTTCGCCGAGGGGCACTTGGGCGACATCGTTTACCAATTCCGAAAGGGATAAATGCCGCCCGACGCCTGGATACTCATGCTCTGGGCCTGGGGTGCCTGCGCCCTCCTTCTGGCCTTGCTTTGGATCGATCAATTCCGCCGTAAAGACGCGACGCTCGTCGATGTCGGCTGGACGCTTGGACTCGGGGCATCCGGCGTCTGGTTTGCCGCCGCCTCCACAGAAGGCTCTCCGATCAACCGCTGGATCGCCGCCGGGGTCGCCACCCTCTGGACCCTCCGGCTCGGCTCGCACCTCCTCTTCGATCGCGTGCTCCGCCATCGCGGCGAAGATAGCCGCTACGCGTACCTCCGAACGTACTGGGGTCACCGGGCGAACGCGTGGTTCTTCGGGTTCTACCAGCTCCAGGCCCTGGCCGCAGCGGGACTCTCGCTCCCATACCTCGTGCTCGCCCGGCATGCTGCCGATCATCTCGCACCCGTGCAATGGCTCGGTCTGGCCGTCATCGCGACGTCCATCGCAATGGAATCCGTCGCCGACCGGCAGCTCGCGGCCTGGCGCGCCGACCCCGCGCACCGAGGCAAGACCTGTCGGCACGGGCTCTGGGCCTTGAGCCGCCACCCCAACTATTTCTTCGAGTGGCTCGTGTGGGTCGGGCTGGCTCTGGTCGCAACCCCCGCCCCGTGGGGCTCGCTCGCGTGGATCTCCCCAGTGGTCATGCTCTGGCTGGTCACCAAAGTCAGCGGCATTCCCTGGGCCGAAGACCAGGCCCTGCGTTCCCGGGGAGACGACTACCGCCGCTACCAGGCAGACGTGTCCGCGTTCTTCCCCTGGTTCCCCCGCCGCGCGACGCACACCCCGGAGAGCACCCGATGATCGATCGTCTCGTGGACCGTGGGATTCTGCCCGACGCTGCGATCCGGCTCGGCATCCGCCGCTTGCTCGCCCAGCGACTGGCTCAGGAACGCGTCGGCGGCGTCGACGCCATGGACGCCAGAGCCCGCGCGTTCAGGCTCGACCTTGCCCGACGTCCCATCGCAGAGCTTGCCCGCGACGCCAACGAGCAGCACTACGAGGTGCCCGCCGAGTTTTTCCCGCTATGCCTTGGCCCGCGGCTCAAGTACAGCTCCGCGTGGTTCGCGCCCGGCGTCGAGTCGCTCTCCAACGCCGAAGAGGCCATGCTCGAGATCTACGCCCAGCGTGCCGCGCTCGAAGACGGCCAGCAGGTCCTCGAACTCGGGTGCGGCTGGGGCTCGCTGACGCTGTGGATCGCCCAGCGCTATCCGCGCTCGAACATCGTCGGGGTGTCAAATTCGGCCGGGCAGCGGGCTTGGATCGAACGTCGCGCCCACGAGCAAGGCCTCCGCAACATCCGCATCCTCACACGCGACATGAACACGTTCGACGCATCCGCCGAGGGTCTTTCGCTCGCCGATCGCGTGGTCTCGGTCGAGATGTTCGAACACATGAAGAACTGGCCCGAGCTGCTCCGCCGCGTCTCCACGTGGATGAGCCCCAGCGCGCTGTTCTTCATGCACATCTTCACCCACCGCGACGTCTCGTACCACTTCGTCCCTGCCGGCGAGAGCGACTGGATGGCGCGTCACTTCTTCAGCGGCGGGATGATGCCCGCCGACGACCTCATCCTCCACTTCCAGCAGCACCTCCGCGTGTGCGACCACTGGCGCGTCAGCGGCGAGCACTACGGCAAGACATCTGAAGCCTGGCTCACGAACCTCGATCGCAACCGCGACGCCGCACTAGAGATCTTCGAACGCACCTACGGCTCGCGCCACGCCGAGACCTGGCTCTCGCGTTGGCGCGTCTTCTTCATGTCCTGCGCCGAACTCTGGAACTTCGCCGCCGGCCGCGAGTGGTTCGTCTCGCATTACCTACTGAAACCCCATCGCTAGCACCCATCCCACCGCGACCGACTACTGCCCCTGCGCCATGCTGTACCCCTTCACCCCGTCGAACGTCCGGAGCAACTCGTACGAGCACACCGTGAACCCCTCGGCGATCTTGTCCATCAACGCCACGCACCTCGATTGCCCGAACGAGCCCGGCGTGACGGCGTCCCGAAGCTCGAATCGCACCCGGTAGTAATCCACGCACTCGGTGTACACCGAGCCCGTGGGCCACACCTGTGTGCCTCGGTTTGAGATGATCGAGAGCTTGAACGGAGTGTCCTGGCACACGCGGGTCATCTCTTCCGCAAGCGACAACGGGCTGAGAACCGTGTCGAGGTAGATGTCGCACCCGACGACCTGCGTCACCACGTTCTTGAACGTGCGAATGACCTGCTGCCCGGTCGGGCGGGCGGGCCTCAGGAAGCAGTGGTCGCCCTCTTTCTCATCGGGGATCGACGCCACCGTCTTGGGCTTGTTGCCCAGGTTGTCGATGATCGACTTCGTGAACTCGGCGGTCCCCACCGCTGGCTTGCTCTTGTTCCCAAAGTCCCCGGTGTGGATGCCCGACTCGAGCGTCACCAGCAACGCGTTCTCGATCGCCGCGGCTTCCTTGAACAGGCACACGTGCCGCAGCAGCATGAGACCCGATAGCACGAGGCTTGTCGGGTTCGCGACGCCTTTGCCCGCGATATCGGGGGCCGTCCCGTGGACCGCCTCGAAGATCGAGATGTGGTTGCCGATGTTCGCCGAGGGGGCAAACCCGAGCCCGCCGACCAGCCCGGCCACCAGGTCCGACACGATGTCGCCCTGCAGATTCGGGAGCACCACCATCTGGTACTGCTGAGGTCTGAGAACCAGATTCATGCACAACGCATCGACAATCACGTCGCCCTGCTCGATCTCGGGGAAGTCTTTCCCCACGGACTTGAACCGTTCGAGGAACAGGCCGTCGGTCATCTTCATGATGTTGGCTTTGTGCCCGCAGAAGATCTTCTTGAGCCGCAGCTTCCGGGCGGTCTGGTATGCGAAGCGATGGACCTCGTCGCAGCCCGGGGCCGAAATCAGCCGCTTGCACTGGATCATGTCGTTGCTCAGGCGGTGCTCCACTCCGCCGTACGTGTCCTCGATGTTCTCTCGCACGATCGCCATGTCGATCGTGACTCCGGCCTTGGAATAGACGGTCTCAACACCGGGAAGTGTCTTAAAGACGCGATAATTGGCGTACGCGTTCCACAGCTTGCGGGCCGTGACGTTGATGCTCTTACCCCCGCCGCCCTTGGGCGTCTCCATCGGTCCCTTGAAGAGGATCCCGCAGTCCTCGACGGTCTTGATCGCCTCGTCCGTGAGCCCGCGAGAATTGCCCTTGGCAAACACCGACGCACCCATCTCGATGGGCACAAAGTCGGCGTGGTGATGCACGCCCGCCGCCTTGAACAGGTCGATCGTCGCCGACATGATCTCCGGGCCGATCCCGTCCCCGGGGGCAAGGGCAATCCTGAGTGATCGGCTGGGGCTGTTGGTCGTGCTCATCTCAGTCTCCACTTTCCGCAAAGTCCTGCGTGCCCGACCGATCGGCCCGCGGCGCGGGCTTCTCGGTGGTATCGTCCGTCCATAAGGCCCCAAGCCTAGGGCGTCTCGCCCTTGCTCTCACACCCTCTCGACGGTTCACACCCCGATCTCGTCGGCGATCTGCTCGAGCGTCCCGGAATCGCCGCCCGCAAGAGCATCGACCGTGGGAGCCGTGGGCAACGGTTTGCCCCGGGCATCCGTCAACGCATGACCGTCCAACGTCCTGATCACCGGGATCGGGTGGGCACGCTCGTGGTTCAGCAACGCCAGCTCCATGGCTTTGCGCTTGTCCTCGGGGATCTCGTTCCACTTGCCCCGCCCACGGCACTTGGGGAAGCCCGAGCAGCTCAGCCACGGGCCTTTGAGCCCGTTCCGCAGGTTCAAAGGCCTCTCGCACGCCGTGCACGCGAGGTCCGTTACCATCGGCGGCTGGCTCGGCGCCACCACTTTGCCCTTCTTCTCGATGTTCAGGATCCCATCGCAGGGCGTTTCCTTGTTCCCATAATTCGAGCACCCTAGGAACGGCCCAAACCGGCCGGTTCGCTTGGTCATCGCTGCCCCACACTTGTGGCACGCGACGTTGATCCCTTCGACATTGGGTCTGGGCGTGCCGTCGCGATCGACCGGGCTCGCGTAGTCGCACTCGGGATACCGCACGCACGACAGGAACCGTCCGTTCTTCCCAAACTTGAACGCCGTCCCGCCCGCGCACTTCGGGCACTTGTAAGGCGCGGGCACGCTCTCGGCCTTGGCGTGTACCAGCGACGTTTCTGCCAGCGCTAGGCTCTTCTTGAACGGGCCGTAGAACTTCCTCAGCATGTCCACCCAGTCGAGATGGTCTTCCTCGACTTTGTCGAGCTGGGTTTCCATCTCTCGGGTGTACCCAAGGTCCATGATGTCAGGGAATGCTTCGATCAGTTTGTCGGTCACCACCTCGCCCAGGTCAGTCGCGTACAGCCGGCGTTCGATCGCCTCGACGTATTTGCGATCCAGAATCGTCGAGATGATCGACGCGTATGTGGAAGGCCTCCCGATGCCCTCGGACTCGAGAACTTTGATCAGGCTCGCCTCGCTGTATCGCGCCGGGGGTTGTGTAAATTTCTGCTCGGGATGGATCCCGATTGGCGCTACAGGCTGCCCCTCGCGCAGCGTCGGCAGGGTTTGCTCGTCCGCAGCCTTGGGCACGCCTGTTGCCTTGTAAAATCCGTCAAACACCAGCACTCGCCCCGATGCGCGGAACGTCAGCGGCGAGGCGGGCCTGTTCCCCCCCTTGATCGCAACTGCCGTCGAATCCCACTCCGCGTTCACCATCTGGCACGCCACGAACCGCTCCCAGATCAGCGTGTACAGCTTCAGTTGGTCGTCGCTCAACGCACGCCCGATCTTCGCCGGAGTCAGGCTCGCGTTCGTCGGCCGGATCGCCTCGTGGGCCTCCTGCGCGTCCTTGTTGCTGCTCGTGAAGAAATTCGGCTTCGCTGGCAGGTACTTCTTCCCGTACTGCGAATCGATGAACCCACGGGCCATCTCGATGGCATCAGCGGACAGGTGCGTCGAATCTGTTCGCATGTACGTGATGAGCCCCACCGGGCCTTCACCTGGGATATCCACGCCCTCGTACAGCGACTGGGCCGTCCGCATCGTCCGCTGAGCACCAAACCCCAGCCGCGTGCTCGCGGACTGTTGCAGCGTGCTCGTGATGAACGGCGGCGCAGGCCTCGTCGATGTTCGCTTGGTCTCGATCGACTCGATCCGATAAGGCGTCGTCGGGTCGACCACGCCTTTCAGCGTGCGCACGACCTTCGCCGGACCCTTGCCCTTTGGGTCGTCCCGCGTCTCTGATTCGATCCCCGTCAGCCCCGCGGTCTCCGCGACGCTCTTGGCCCAGGCCGACAGTGCCGCGCCCTGCAGCCCGTTTCGCCCGTCGAATTTCTCCCCGCCGACCTCGACCAGCTCGGCTCGCAGTGCGCCGTGATCCCCGAGCCACGCGTTGACCTCGCGTACCAGCGGGCCATCGCCTTTCTCGTTCTTCCGCACGAGCAGTTCGGCAAATCCCTTCACCAGCCCCGCGGCCTTGGCCATCTCGGGCGTAAACACCGCCTCGATCGCCCAGTATTCATCGGGGATAAACGCCCTGATCTCACGCTCTCGCTCCACCACCACCCGCACCGCCACACTCTGCACACGCCCGGCCGATAGCCCCCGGGCTACCTTCTTCCACAGCAAAGGCGACACCTGATACCCGACAATCCGGTCCAAGATCCGCCGCGCTTGCTGCGCATTGACCCGATCCTCGTCGATGGCATGGGGCTTCTTGAACGCCTTATCGATCTCCCCCTTGGTGATCGCCGAGAAAATCACCCGTTTGGCGACCCCGCTCTGGATCCCCAGTTCCTGCGCAAGATGCCAGGCGATGGCCTCTCCCTCGCGATCCAAGTCCGTTGCGAACCAGACCTCGCCCCCGGCTTCCTTCACGTCACGCGTCGCACGCTTGAGGTCCTTGATGATGTTCTCTCGGTCCTCGGTCACCACGTACGTTGGCTTAAAGTCGTGCTCAAGGTCCACGCCGGGCACCGGGTTCTTCACTCCCTTGGGGTTCCGGCTCGGGAGATCCCGCACATGCCCCACCGACGCCATCACGTGGTAATTCGTCCCCAGATACTTGTTGATCGTCTTGGCCTTAGCCGGCGACTCAACGATCACAAGGTCTTTCCCCGACGCCGAACCCACCGTGTACGGCTTAAAAATCCTCCCGCTGCCACGACGGCCCTTGCCCTTGGCCCCATCACTCGCGGCGGCTTTCCCTTTGCCCTTGGCGTCTCCCTTCCTCCCGGCCGTCTTCGCAGCGCTGCCGTCCGCTGCCGACTCGCTCGCCTCAAAGGGAGCCGCTTCTTTCTTTCCTGCACTGGTAGAGCGTTTCGCCATGGTGATCCAAAGAGCCGGTCTATAGAAGATAAAACCCACGCCGTTTGTCGGCACAGTCGCGCGGAATGAACCCCAATTTCATCCCGCCACCGGCCCTACACAAGTCCGCCGCAGAGCAAGAGTCAAGTTATTCTCTATTTGTAAGAATTACGTTAGCATATGCATGCACGCTATCGACCCTCTGTTTAGGGGATTTTAGAGCGCGGGGCTGATGACATCAGCGTCCGATCTTTATGAAGAACAGGACAGCACAACTGCGACCTGATCTGGAGTCATCGCGTCTATCTGAATCACTCGCGTCGCGAGTGCTTGGTAAATCGGGTCCCGAAGCGCCCAAAGGGCGTCGATTTCGGCCAGCGGGTTCCCGAAGAGAAGACCAGGCCGAGTTGCCAGATCGGTCGTTGCGAGGCGGGCATGCAGCGTCTCTGCAGACGCGCGAAGGTAGATCAGGGATGCGCTGCCCGCTCCCGCGTCCGACATCGCCCGACGCCGAAGCTCGTCACGCGATGGAGTGTGCGTCGGCGTGCCGCCACCCAGAGCAACGACGCTCGCCGCGAGCACTCTGGGGTCGTCGAGCGCGAGCCGTTCTGCATGTCGGAACGCCGGCTCCCCATGCCGAAGAAGTGCGTCGGCAGCGGTCCTCTCCCCGAGCACTCCGGGAGTGATATCGTCGAGGTCGACGAACACGCCGCCAAGATGCCCCGCGAGGATCTGGCCTGTGGACGACTTCCCGCTGGCCCGGAGACCCAGCAGGTAGATCTGTCTCGGACGAATCCCGGAAAGTACTTTCGGCTCCTGGCTGCTCACGGATCACCATACGCCGGGGTGATCATGTCGGGGTCCACGCGCAACCGTCGATCGCGAGAAGTTTCTCCGCCGCCGCCGGTCCCCACGACCCCGCAGAGTACGGGAACACGGCACGCTTTCCGTCGATGACGTTGGCGAACAGCTCCCACGACCGTTCGACCTCGTCGTTGCGCACGAACAGCGTTCGATCGCCCCTCATCACGTCCAGCATCAGCGTCTGGTACGCCTCGGGAAGGACACCGAACGTGTCCCCGTAGCGGAATCGCATCTCCTGCGTCGCAAGCTTCATCCCCTCGCTGGGGATCTTGGTCTGGAACGATAGATTGAACCCTTCGTTGGGCTGCAGCGTGATCTCGAGCCGGTTGTTCTCGAAGCCGCACACCACGTACGGGTTGAACACCGCGGCCGGAGGCGATCGAAAGGTCACCACGATCTTCGACACTTTCTTGGGCATTCTCTTCCCGGTTCGCAGGAAGAAAGGCACCCCGTGCCAGCGCCAATTGTTGATCCGCAGCCGCAGCGCGCAGTACGTCTCCGTCCGGCTTTCGGGGCTGACGCCCTGCTCTTCTAGATAGCCCTTGAGCGACTTGCCGTCGAGTTCACCCGGGGCGTACTGCCCCAGCACAGCGTCATCGGGCTTGATGAGCTCCATCGCTTCAAGAACCTTGACCTTCTCGTTGGCGATGGCGTTGCCGTCAAGACGCGACGGGGGCTCCATCGCCGTCAGGCACAACAGCTGCATCATGTGGTTCTGGAGAATGTCACGGATCGCGCCGGCTTTGTCGTAGAACGATCCACGCCCCTCGACGCCAAGCTCCTCTGCGACCACGATCTCGACCTGCTGCACGCGCTCTCTGGTCCACAGAGGCTCCCACAGCGAATTCCCGAATCGGAACGCGATGATGTTCTGAACGGTTTCCTTGCCCAGGTAATGGTCGAGCCGGTACACGCTCTGCTCGTCGTAATGGCGGTGAACCAACGCGTTCAGCGCTCTTGCCGATTCCAGATCCTGCCCGAACGGCTTCTCCACCACGAGCCTCGTCCACCCGCGGCTCGTATTGAGCCCCGTGCTACCCAGCATGTCCACCGTGGGCGGGAATGCTGGCAACGGAAGCGCCAGGTAGAAGATCCGGTGCTGGTACAGGCCGTTGGCCGTTTCCAGATCTTCGATCCGTTTCTTGAGCGCGGCAAACGACGACGGGGTGCCGTCGCCGAGAGACTGAAAGTGGACCCGGCTCTGGACCCACAACTCGGCCTCGTTCGCGTTGATCCCGTGCTTGACGAGCGAGTCCTTCACGGAGGCCCGGAACGAGTGATCGTTCATCGCGGCCCTGGCGACGCCCAGAATCACGCTGCGCCCGTGCCCGGCGCCCGCTTTATCGAGCTGGAAGAGCGAGGGCAGCACCTTGCGATGCGCCAGGTCGCCGGTCGCGCCAAAGACGACAAGAACGTGCCGATCGGGCACTTGGGTGGTCATGGTGTGTTTCCAGGTCTCGACTACTTCTTCTGCACAGAGTGCCCGCCGAACGCGTTCCGCATCACCGCGAGCATGCGGTCACTGTACCCTTCCACATCCCGGCTTCGCAGCCTCGCTTGCAGGCTCAGCGTGATGACCGGCGCCGCCACGTCGAGCTCGATCGCCTCGGCCACCGTCCACCTGCCTTCGCCGCTGTCGCTCACAAACGGCTTGATGTCCGTCAGCTTCTGATCTTGCTTAAGCGCCTCGGCGGTCAGGTCGAGCAGCCATGACCGAACAACCGAACCGATCTGCCAGATCGAGGAGACCTGCGCGAGATCGAGCCCGAATTCCGTCTTCTTGTGCATAATCGCAAACCCCTCGGCAAAGGCCTGCATCATCCCGTACTCGATCCCGTTGTGGATCATCTTGACATAGTGCCCCGAGCCGCTGGGCCCGACGCGTCCCCACCCCTCGGCTTTGCCAGGAGCAAGCGTCTCGAAAATCGGCTGCATGCGGTCGCACGCCTCGCGCGTCCCCCCGATCATCATCGAGTACCCGTTCTTGAGCCCCCACACGCCGCCGGACGTGCCGCAATCCACATACTGAAGGCCCTTGGCGGCCATCTCCGCGGCCCGCCTCTGCGTGTCCTTGTAATTGCTGTTGCCACCGTCGATGACGGTGTCCCCCGCGGCGAGAAGCCCGCTCAACTCGGCCAAGGCGTCGTCCACCGGCTTGCCCGCCGGGATCATCAACCACACGTGCCGCGAGCCGGGTTTAGACTGAAGCTTCGACACCGCTTCACGCAGGTTCGACGCGGGCACGCCCCCATTAGCCTCGACTCTGGCCCTGGCTTCGGTGCTAGGGTCAGCACCGACAACGCGATGCCCCCCACGCAGAAGCCGTTCCGCCATGTTGCCGCCCATCTTGCCCAAACCGATCATTGCGAGTTCCATGCCAGACTCCTGTATGGTCTATCCATCGGCAAGCCGGCGGGTCTGGCATGGAAACAACGCCCTCCCAGAATTCGAACGGACACGAAAACCGAACAGCACACGTACACACGGGTCATCGGCATGGCAAAAAAGCCGCGACCCGCGCTTTCACGCGGGCCGTGGCTTTGAACAGGATTCTGTCCGGACGCTACTGAAGTGAACCAGAAACGGCCGGGGTGTCGTGGAATCAGCGACGACGACGGCCGGCGAAGAGCCCGGCAACGCCGAAGGCCATCAGCGCGCCCGGGGTCGGGACGGGCTTGAACTGAATGTCGGTCAGTTTATCAGCGAAGGTGTAGAGGGTGCGGAGCCACGCGCCGGTGGTGCCGTTGTAGACCTGGACCGCGCCATTGGCGAAGGCCTGGTAGAGGTTGCCGTCGGGACCGAAGCTGAAGCCGTGGGGCCCATTGGGCCAACCGCTGGCCGATCCACCGGGGGCCGCCGCCGCGTCGGCGAACATCACCCAGCTGTTGGTGTTAAAGTCATACTTGAGCACGCCGTTATTGCTGCCGTAAAGCGAAGAAGCGTAGAGATTGCCGAAAGAGTCGAACTCGATCGCCTGCACGGCGAAGGGAGTCGCGACGTTGAAGCTCATATCTTGCACGCCCGTGATCTGGTCGTACTTGCGGATGCCGCCGCTGGCGCCGAAGCCCCAGTTGGACAAGTACAAGTCGGTACCACGCGTCTTCATGAGGTGGGAGCCGCCGACGCCCAGACCCGCGGTCACCGTGCGGATGCGAGTGCCGGTGGCGATGTCGTACTCACCAACGCCGAAACCATCGCTGGCAAGCAGCGTATTGCCGTTCCAGGAAATATCGTTATCGAGCGAGCCACCCGTGCTGTAGGAGCGGACGAAAGCGCCCGTGTTACCGTCGATTTCGGTCGTACCGCCGAAGCCGCCGATGAAGAAGTTATTGGAGACGCCGCCCCAGCTGGCGCGATAGGGAGCGATGCCCAGCGTATTGGTCGAGTTCGAGAACACGTTGCCCTGAGGTCCAGTGCCAACGTAGTTGCCTGGGACGTAGGTGCCGTCGAGCTTGACCTGGTAGACCTGGCTGGACGTATCGCCGAAGATGTACGCGTCGTTGGCGCTACCGATCTGTGCGTTGGCGGCCGATGCGATACCGGCCAATGCGAGAATCATCACTGCATTCTTCATCTCAAACTCCCCGTGCCTGAGGCACAAAGCTCACTCTCTTGTGAGCAATCAGAAAGGCCGCCGACGCAACGCAAAGCGCTCGGGGACACGGATGTGAATGGAGGGGTGTCTTGTCTCCCTCGATCCACCTGCCAGCCGCTAGGCCAGCGACTTGACTATCCCGGATTGAAGGGTCCGTGTCAAGGACGAATATGGCACATTGCAGATTTTTGTAAATCTTTGCAGATTCTAGAAGATACGGATTGTCGCTAGCACCCCGACTCAAATCGCGTCACGAAGTCGTCGTAATCAAAGCCATCGACGAACCCGTCGGCGTTGAAATCCGCTCCAGAAATTCCGATTTCAAAGGCGATTACATAGTCGTCGTAGTCGAACCCATCTACGAACCCGTCGAGGTTGAAGTCGGGGTTCATCCCGGGAACGACGGCGGCGGTGATGACCCGATTCTGGGCACCGGATTTATACAGTCCGATAACGACCGTCCCCTGCCGAGGCGGTCGATCGCATGTCAACTCGAAGGAGCCCGTCGTCCCCCAGCGGATGGCATTGGCGTTGGGATTGCTCTCGTACGGAGAGCACGCCCACTCGACAAGGCCGCCCGAGCGAGAGAGGGCCCACGAGAGAGTGTCGAAAGGCTCGCCGCTGTGGTGAGCGGGCTGAGCGGCCCAGGTGCCGGGCTGGCCCGCACAAGCGTCGAGGGGGATCGCGAGCGCCCGCACGGCACGATCGGACGTGAGATTCTCGACTGCGTAGTTGTAGCGCCATAGCCCGCCGCCCAGCGCGGTGACGCTGGACCCGACAACGAGGAGGCCTTCGTCCGGGACGCGGACGCGGGCCACGGCGACGGCCGGATCAACAGCACCCCAGGCCTCGACGGCGGACAGGCCGACGAATGCAGGCACGGCGGCCTGCGTGGAGATGGCGAGAGACCCGGAGACGAAGACCTCGCGGGTGGAGGTGTTATTCTCGCCGTTGCCGGTGAGCGTGTCGTCGGGTGAGACGTACTGCGCGACGCCGAAGTATCGTGCGCCGACGTTGAGCGCGGGAGTGAGTGCGTCGGTCGGTACCTGGATTCTGCGGCCGATCGTGGGCGCAGCCGAAGGGAACGAACTGCTGTCGACTGGGAATGTGAATGAGCCGGTAAAGGCGTTGACCTGGCTCCTGGGGCCGAGGTAGAACGCCGATCCGTTCAGGAATGCGGAGTACGCGTCCCCGCACCCGACGCCGAGGCGTGTGCGGTCGGCGGGCGAACCTTGGCACGTGCCGCAGAGCGAGACGATGTCGGCGGCAAAGGTGTGCTTGACCCACGAAAGCCCGATCTGCTCGAACCGGCCTGCCTTGAGGCGGTAGAGGTTCTGGGCGATGACGGGGTGCTGAACAGTGTCGCGGTTCCACGACGCGGGCGAGTCGCCGAAGTTGCAAGCGGTGGTGCCCAGCGAATAGGCCGACACGTTCCCGACGGAGCCCCAGCGTGCGGCCTCGAAGACGTCGATCACGCGGATATCGGGCCCGGCGGCCCACGTCGAGGCAGCGGCCGATGTCATTGCCAGAAGGATGGTTTGCAGCCGAACTGTCATTGTCGCCTCTGGGCTAGTGTACATCGGCCTGTGCGACATGCAAGAGAAATTGACCCAGAGCCGTTCAGGGAGGATGTCCTAATTGGCTGATACCCTCGCCGATGCCCACGATTCCTCTGCCTGTTTGGGTTTCGACAGTCCTATTGCTGGTTGCTTCGAACGTGTTCATGACGTTCGCGTGGTACTTTCATCTGCAACGCAAAGAGGCATGGCCCCTCGCGGCCGCGATCTTGATCTCCTGGCTTATCGCCCTGCCCGAGTACATCCTCCAAGTCCCTGCTAACAGGCTGGGGCACGGTACGTTTACGCTCAGCCAACTCAAGATCATGCAGGAATCCATCACGCTCACGGTGTTCATCGCCTTCGCGTGGGCCGTCGCGAAAGAGCCCCCACGAGGGAGGGACTATTTTGCGATGCTTCTGATCGTCGCGGCGGTGGCAGTCTCGTTCTCGGGACGGCGCTCCGCGAAGCCCGAAGAGAGCGCCGCACCCGCTCTTCCACAAGGCGACATCACACCGCCGTCCTCCACACCGCCAACGTCATCAACCTGATTATTCGGCAGGTTCGGTGAATTCGGCGTCGGCGTCGGGGTCTTGTCCGGTCTGGTTCTCAGAATCGGGCTCATCGATGATGCTCTGAAGGTCGGTGTCATCATCGAGCTGAGGCAATTGGCTGGGCGTGGGGATCGCGCCGAGCCGTACCTCAGGGTACTTTGGAAGCGCGTCTGTGGTGCCGGGCGCTTTGACGGTGTGCAGTTGAATCCCGCGTTCGGGCTCGCCGTGGACTTCCTTATAGACGTTTTTGTTGACAAATCCCTGGAGCTTCCGCGCGCGGACTGGGTGCTGGAGTTTGCGGATGGCTTTCGCTTCGACCTGGCGGACGCGTTCGCGAGTGACCTTGAAGATCCTGCCGACTTCTTCGAGGGTGTAGGTGTACCCGTCGCCGATACCGTAGCGGAGCTTGATGATCTCACGCTCGCGGTAGGTAAGGGTCTTGAGCACGGCGTCGATGCGACCGCGGAGCATGTCGGAAGCGGCGGAATCGGCGGGCCCGCGTTCCTGGGCGTCGGGGATGAAGTCGCCGAAGGAAGAATCCTCGTTCTCGCCCACGGGTCTGTCGATGGACACGGGACCGCGGCCGATCTTCATGACGCGTTTGACCTCGGTGATCGACATCCCCGCGCGCTCGGCAAGCTCGTCGTACGTGGGCTCGGCGCCGGTCTTCTGGACGATCTCGCGCTGGATGCCGCGGAGCTTGCCCATGGTCTCGATCATGTGGACGGGGATACGGATCGTGCGGGCGTGGTCTGCGATGGCGCGCGTGATGGCCTGACGGATCCACCAGGTGGCGTAGGTCGAGAACTTGTACCCTCGCTTGTACTCGTACTTGTCGACGGCACGCATGAGCCCGGTGTTGCCTTCCTGGATGACGTCGAGGAACGCGAGACCGCGGTTGCGGTACTTCTTTGCGATCGAGACCACCAGACGCAAGTTGCCGCCCGAAAGGTCACGCTTGGCCTGTTCGTACTCCCAGAACACGGTGCGGATGTGGCGGATGCGGTCGCGAAGGTCGCCGGGCTCTTCGAGCACGAGGTTGCGCATCCCATCGAGCTCGTCGCGAAGGACGGCGAGGTCTTCGGCGTCCTTCTTGACCTCGCCGCGGCTGGCTTTACGGAGCTCGCCTTCGAGTTCGGCCATCTTGCCGGCGATCGACCGCAGCTTGCGGAACAGCGGGATGATCCGCCCGGTGCGAAGGCTCAGTTCCTCGGCGAGAGCAGCGACGCGGCGGCGGCGGGCCGTCAAGCGGGCTTTGATCGCGAGATACTTGTCCTTGTCTTTCGCTCGGCGCGCCTCGCGGAGCGCCTCGAAGTCGAGCCGATTCTGGGCGAGCAATCGCTCGATGGTCTCGATGTTGCCAGGGATGCGTTTGGTAATCTTCTCGCGAGCGTTGGGTTCGGCGGTCGAGATCCGCATTGTGCGGTCGAAGGGAAGCTCGCCGCGGGAAACCTGCTTCAGGATCTCGACCGCCTGGGTCACGATGTAATCGCTCTCGAGGCAGCGACGACGGAAGATCATCCGGGTCGTCTCGATTTTCTTGGCCAAGCGGATCTCTTCCTCGCGGGTCAGCAGCGGGATCGAGCCCATCTGCGCGAGATACATGCGGATGGGGTCGTCGACGCGGCGGGCCCCGGTCTCGGCGGTGACTTGCTCGAGCTCCTTGCGCAGCTCGGCGTCCTCGCTGTCCTCGTCGGGGTCGCGGACCGCCATCGTCTGAGAAAGCCGGGCGGACTCGTCGGAACGCTCGCCACCGGCGACGCTCATGGCGCGGCTCTTCGCAGCGGCGCTGGCGGCGCCGGCGGCCTGGGTGAGCCGGTACATCCGGGCGCGGTACTCGAGTTCGTCGATGAGTTCAATCCCGAAGCGGTCGATCAGCACAAGCAGCTCATCGATGCGCTCGGGGTCCACCATCTCGTCGGGGAGGAGGTTGTTGAGTTCTTCGATCGCGAGCCATCCCCGCTCGCGGGCGAGGGTGAAGAGGTGCTCCATCGTCGGATTGAGGTCGCTGATGATCTGCATGCGTGTGCCTCGTGTCTATGAGTTCGTCTGGGCAGGGTCAAGTCGGGAGGGCGAGCGGTGGTTCGCAAAGGGCGGGGATTGTTTACCGGTCGCCCGGCGGCGGCTGAGGATTCGGTGGTGGATTCGGTCGAAGGGCCCGCCCCGTGTGGGTCGGCAGCTTGCGGGGGTCGCCGCCGAACATCTGATGTTGCTCTTTGAGGCGAGTCATCCGGGCCGAGAGGTCGAGAGAGCCGGGCGTTGCGCCCGCGAGCTGCTGCCTGCAGCGGGTGAGACACTCGTCGTAAAGGCGTTGAGCCTTCCCCTCTCCCAAGGCCGTCTCTCGGCGTGTGGCCTCGGCGAGGGCGGTCGCCGCGGCCACGATGGGTTCGGCGGATTCGCCGAAACGTCCTCGCGCGGCGTCGGCCACACGGTGAAGCCCCGGCTCTAGGTCGTCGCCCGAAATCTCATCCACGAGTTCGGCGATGGCCGAGACCAGAGGCGTGCCCGAGGCGAGTCCGCACAGGTCGTGGCGCTCGGCGCCCGACAGAGGCTTGATGAGCTTGGGCTCGAGCAGCACGCACCCAAGGAGCATCTCGAACGCCGAGCGGCCCGGGCCGGTGAGGCGTCTGATCTCAGCGACGCGACTGGCGATGGCGTCATCGTCGGGCGTGCTTCGCGGGTCGATGCCCGCCGACCGAGCGACACGCCGCGAGCCCGCGCCGGCCAGGGCGGCGTCGCGGATGGAGGCCTCGTCGACGCCCGCGATGGACGCGAGGTGACGGATAATGATCTGCTGCTTGATGGGTTCGACGTCTGCGAGCCCGAGCTCACGAAGGCGGTTGATCTCGTCGCGGACGCCCTGCGCCAGCGCGCTGGGCCCCGCCGAGGCCAGGCGGGCGCGGACGCGGCCGAGCCGGTACTCGAGCAGATCGGTCGAGGAATCTACGGCGTGCGCGAGGACGGCCGCCCCGCCGGGCCTCTTGAGAAGTTCGTCGGGGTCTTTCGCGTCGGTGTGGGACGAAAGCGTGCAGATACGCACGTCCACTGGCTCGGCAAAGAAGACCTCGACCGCGCGATCCGCGGCCCGTTGCCCGGCGTCGTCGCCGTCAAAGAGCAAGACCACGCGGAGTCCGTCGGCCTGCCTCGCCAGGAGCGCGGCGTGCTCTCGCGTGAGCGAGGTGCCGAGGGTGGCGACGACGTTACGCACGCCAGCCTGATGGCACGCGACGGTGTCCATGTATCCCTCGGTGATGATGGCGGTGCGAGTCTGTCGGATCGCCGAGGCCGCCTGGTAGAGCCCGTAGAGCACCTGGCTTTTGCTGAAGAGGCGTGTCTCGGGGCTGTTGATGTATTTGGGTTCGTCTTCGTCGCGGATCTTGCGCCCGCCATAGGCGATGACCCGCCCCGCGGTATCGTGGATCGGGAACATCAGCCGGTTTCGGAATGCGTCATAGAACCCCGCGCCGCTCCCGGCCGCCCCACCGCTGCCGCCAGAATCACGCGCCTTGAGAAGCCCGGCTTCGAGAAACGCCCGCTCTTCGAGCCCTTTGCTGCGGAGCGTGACGAGCAAGCCGTCCCAGCGGTCGGCGGAGACACCGATCCCGAATTCTTCGACGGCCTCGGCGCTGATGGCTCTTTTCTGAACGACCGCGCGGCCGGCCTCGCCGTGAACTGGGTGGCGGAGCAACGTGCGAAAATAGTCTTGCGCAAATGCCGAAGCGGCGACAAGATCTCGGCGCGTCAACGAAGTCGTCTCGCCGGCCTCGGCCGGGGCCGAGTCGCGGCGCTCGGGCTTCCACTTCGTTAGCTCGATCCCGCCTCGCTCGGCGAGAAACTCGAGCGCCTCGCGGAATTCCATTTTATGGAACTTCATGGCAAAGCCGATCGCATCGCCCCCCGTCTGGCACACAAAGCAGTGGAACATTTGTTTGGCGGGCACGACACACATCGAAGGGTTTCGGTCGGGGTGGAACGGGCAGAGCCCGACGAACTCGCGCCCTTTGGGCTTCAAGGCGACGACTTCGCCGATGAGGCGCACGATATCCGTCGCGTCTTTCACGCGTTCGGAGTCGCTGCGTCCATATGAAGCCGGGCTGTTCACGGTGTGAATCTGCGTCGGATCGACGGAGCTCGATAACGATGGACGAAGTTGTAGGGCTCGGTCGCCGACATGATCCGCCTTTCAGGGCGGGACGTGCGATGGGTTGTGGTCCGAGTCGCCTTTCGGCGGCCCGGAGAGTTGCGACCGTTCTGAGGACCGGAGTCGTGTGTTCGATCCGTTCTCGGGCACGAATGGGGTGTTTGCCCCGGCCCATGGATCTCGCCGGTGCGGTCCTCGCCACCATGACCGTAGCACGGAATTGCGCCTGTGCCAATACGAACTTCGTACTTCCTGGTGATAACCAACAATGACCCTTGACAGGGCTCCCACCGACCCTGCCTCAGATCCCCGAGGAGTGCCCACCGTGCAAGGCGAAATCGAACGATGGCGTTATCGGTTCCAAGGTCGAGTGCAGGGAGTTGGGTTCCGGGCCGCTGCCTGTGATTGCGCCGATGGGCGCCCCGTGACGGGATGGGTCCAAAACGACGCCGACGGCGCAGTGTCGCTTGAGATTCAGGGGATGCCGGCACACCTCAGCGACGTCATCGAGCGGCTGCTGATGCGTCAGACTCGGAACATCCGGACGGCCGATCGGGTGCCCGCCGCGCCCGTCCCGGTCGAATTCGGGTTCCGGATCCGCCGATGAACCCCGGGGCGGGCATCGGAGTATTCTTGAACTATGAATGTAATGGTCACCGGCGGCGCCGGATACATCGGGTCGCACGCGACGGAACGGTTGCTCAGAGACGGGCATCGCGTCGTCGTGGTGGACAATCTTCTCCGGGGCAACCAGGGCGCGATCCACGCGCTGCGATCGTTCCCGAACGGAAAGAACCTCGAATTCATCCCGTGCGATGTCGCTGATCGAGGGACGGTCGAGGCTGCGCTGCGCCGGCACAACGTCGATGCGGTGATGCACTTTGCCGCTCTGGCCGCCGTGGGCGAGAGTGTCGAGCACCCGTTGCTGTACTACCGCAACAACGTGTGGGGTATGGTCTCGCTGCTCGAGGCCGTGGTCGCCGCGGGTGTGTCGAAGTTCGTCTTTAGCAGCAGTTGCGCGACGTACGGGGCGCCGCCCCAGGGAACAGAAGCCATCCGCGAAGACTGTCCGAAGAACCCCATCAGCCCGTACGGGTGGACAAAGCTGCACGGCGAGCACATTCTGCGGGACGTTGCCGAGGGGTGCCGCAGGGAGGGCAAGCCCTTCGCGTACGCCGCCCTCCGTTATTTCAACGTAGCCGGCGCTTACCGGGGAACGCCCGGCGCCATCGGCGAAGACCACGACCCCGAGAGCCACATCATTCCCGTGGTCATCCAGGCGGCGATGGGCCAACGGCCGCACGTGGGTCTCTTCGGCACCGATTACCCCACTCCCGACGGGACGTGCGTTCGAGATTATGTTCACGTCGAGGACCTCGTCGATGCGCACGTCGAAGTCATGGGTCGGCTCGCCCCAGGAGACGAACGGCATTACAACCTCGGAATCGGAAAGGGATACTCCGTCCGAGAGATCATCGACGCGGTGCGGCGCGTCACCGGCAAGGACTTCAAAGTCGTCGAACAGCCCCGGCGTGCGGGCGACCCGCCCCGCCTCTTTGCCGACCCCACCAAAATCCGAGGCGAACTGGGATGGAACGCACGCGTAACGGATCTGAGCGAGATCATCGGCAGCGCCTGGGCGTGGCACCAGAAGCGCCCGCGGGGATACAAATCGTGAGACTGACACTTTGGTCGATCGCCGCCGCATGCGTGGCATGCTTCTCGGCCGACTCCGCGCAGGCGCAGCAGCCCTCGCTCGTACCCACACCGGCATCGGTGTCCGCACCCAAATGGGTCCCAGATCCCGCCTGGCCATACGCGGACTTCGCACAAGCGTGGCCAGCCCGAGTGCGACTGCCTGAGTCGTCAGTCAGCAGCCGGCTCGGCGTGATCCGCGAGCACAGCGGCCCGATCCTCGGGTGGTACCAGCGATTCGCGATGAGCGAGGCTGTCGAGGTTTGGCCCGAGGACACCGCTGACGCCGCCGCGTTTCTCCACGCGATGGGGGTCGATCCTCCGGGCGGGCCAGACGGCAAACCTCTGCCGGCCTCGGTGCAGTTCGAGCGTCGCGGGGGCTACGTCGTTAGCTTCGAAGCAAACGACAATCGCAAGCTGTCCCAGACACCCAAGCCGCAAGACCGGCCTGAGCTGCTGTTCAAGTACATTTCGGGCGAGATCCCGGGCCATCCATCACCCGTGATCGTGCAAGAGCCCGCACGAGGCGTAGACGGAAAGCCCGGCACCGGGATCGAGCTTCAACGCACGAGCTTTGCCTTGTTCGAGCCTTACGCCGACGCCGAGGCTCTCAAGGGTGTGCTGACCGCCGAGAAGTCCCGCGGGATCGCTCTGGTGATGCCCGGGCTCTTTGGCACGCCCGACCCGGTGATCGACGCCCTGGTCCGCAGACTGAGGCAGGATCGCTGGTTCGTGCTCCGTCTGCTCGCGGCGTCGTCGCGGTTCACCGAGCACGTGGAATTCGTGGTCGATCCGACCATCGACATGACCGAGCAAGCCAAGACGATCGGGACCTCGCTGGGGAACCGAGCCGCCGAAATTGCATACGCCGTCGAGGCCGCCTTTGCGCACGTCGAGTCGCGCCGACCAGATCTCGCTACGCTCCACCGAGTCGTGATCGGCGGGAGCGCGGGTGCGATCACGCTGCCCACGGTCGTTGCACGCGAGGTCGAGAAATACAAGGCCGCGGTCTTCGTCGGAGGAGCCGTGGACTTCTGGCTGATTAATTACAGGAGCAATTACCGGCGCGGGGTCGACGCCATCCATGTCGAGTGGAAGGGCCGGGACGCCACCGACGCCGAGCAGCGCACGCTCGACGAGCTGATCGTCCGTCATTCGCCGCTCGACTCTTTCCACACGACTGAGGTGCTGCGTGACAAACCCGTGTTCATCCTGCACGGGGCTCTGGATCGGGCCGTCCCCGCCGCGTTGGGCGACGTGCTGTGGGAGAGGCTCCGCCGCCCACGCCGTCTGTCGCTGCAGGTCGGGCACGAGCTTCTCTTTGCTGGCCTTGCCTCGAGGCTCGATGAGATCGTCCCATGGCTCGCCCGCGCGGCGACCCTGGACAAGCGCGAGCCCGAGCCCGCAGCCGAGGACGGAGCCTCTCGGTGAGAATCGCCGTCAGCCCTTATCACCTGACGACGCGCGAGCTTCCGGCGATGGTGGCCCTGCAATTGGGCAGCTCGGCCGTCACCTTTATGCCCGGGGTCATGGCGGGCGTGGTCGGCGATTCGGAGCCCTCGCCGAGTCGTTTCGAGCGACTCGCACGTTCCTCAGCACGCTACGCGCGCGTGGTCGAGTCCTGGGGATGGTCGATGCCGCTATGGGACGCGGGCGTGATCGAGTCCGGGCTTCCGGACGACGATGCCTCGTTCGATATGCGTGCCGCGTGGGAGCGATGCGCCCGTGACGACCGTTACGCACCACTAAGACCTTTCCTCAAAGGGCATTTGCTCGACGACCCTTCGCGATGGATCGAGGCCGCCGCTGCGGACGTGCTCAAGGGAGGCCCCGATCCGGCCATCACGGTTCCCCTGACGGCCGGGCTCGACCGATTCGCAGCACGTCATCGCCTCGTCGTGGCCCGCCCCAGGCCTTGCAGCGTTGCCCAGCGAGCCGAGGCTTCTCTTGCCAGGCCTGTCTGCGGACTTGTGCTCCCGATGCTCGTTCAAGCGTCCGCGGATCGCCTTCTGCTGGCGCGAGAATTGCTCGATGAATACGCGGCACCCATCCGTGAAGCTCTCTCGAACGCGGCCGTGGGGCGTGAACAGAGCCCCGAGCTCCGAGCCGCGGCGCGGGAATACGAAGCGGGGTTCGCAGAAATCGAGGCAGAACTTCGGGCCGACCAGACTCGGGACGAGGTGCGCGTGATCACCGCTCCGGTGTCGATTTCACTCGCGATACTCCCTTCAGACGCGGCGCTGAAGTCCAGTTGTCTAGCGGCGATGAGTGCCCTGGGCGGCTCCCCGGTCCGTTCTGAGCCCGGGATCATCGCGACAGACCCGATCGATGCCACGCCGCTGTCCGCTTTTTTCGTCGGGCTGGTGGGCTCTGGCGGGGTAAGTCAGCCCCCTCGGGCGAGACTGGGGCGGTCCCGCCATTGACCAGCCTGTCATTCACGGATGATGAGCAAGAAAAATCGGCGACCCGAAGGTCGCCGATGAGTGATGGAGCAGAGGACAGCGGCCTTGAACGGTTTAGCAGCCGTTCTCAAACGCCTCGACGAAGGCGTCGTAATCGAACCCGTCAAGGAATGCATCGCCGGTGGTGTCCGCAGCCATGTTCCCGGACTCGAACAGCTCGACAAACAGGTCATAGTCCGGGCCGGAGATAAAGCCATCGCCGTTGACATCGGCAACCGCGCGAGGAACGAGCCCCGCAAAGGTCACAAACTCTGGCGTGCCGGGCTTGAAGAGGTCGATCTGCACCGCGCCCGCGACCGGGGGGCGTGTGGAATCAAACCGGAAGTTGTAGAGTGTGCCCCAACGCAGAGCGTTGGAGTTGATGTTCTGTGCATACGTCTGGGGGCTGCGCCACTCGACCTTCGACCCCAAAAGGCCCGTGACGACAGCGCCCGTCCAGTTTGTGTTGTCGTAGGGCTCGCCCGAGTGGTAGAACGTACTGTGAAACTTCACGGCCCGGACGGCGTTGCACCCGGGGACGCTCATGCTCACGGCGCCCCCTGAACGATCCGAGTTGACGTTCTGGATCGCGTACTCGTAATTGTAGAGCCCGTTCACCGGGCCCGTGACCTTGTAGCCGATCATGAACATGCCTTCTCCGGGCACACGGAGATTGACGATGGTGACCGAGGGATCGACTTCCTTCCAGGCCTCGACCGCCGCTTTCATGCGTCGAGTGGTAAACCCAGAACGGAACGCGATCGGGAAGTTGGTTCCGGTGCCACTCAGTGTGACCTCGCGATACGAGGTGTTGTTGAACTGATTTCCTGAGGCCGAGTCGTCCTGTGTAACGTAATGACCCTCGACGAAATAGCGAGCACCAGAATTGAGTGCGGGGTTCACGTCGGCGTCATTAACCAGCAGTCGCCGCCCCTGTGCTCCGGCCGCCGGAACACCGGTCACCGGATACTGGAACACACCCGTAAACGCATTGACCTGGAAGCGGGGACCAAGCCCCGTCTGCGATCCGTTGAGGCCCGATGAATAGGGGTCCGAGCACCCGATTCCCAGCACGGAACCGCCAACGCCGCTGCACCGGGCGCAGAGGTTTTCCGTCAGGGCGGTAAAGCCGTGCTTCAGCCAGCTCTGGCCGATATGCTCGAATTGGCCGTTCTTGAGACGGTAAAGGTTCTGTCCGATGACGGGGTGCTCGTTCGTGCCCGCGATCCATTTCAGGTTCGCGTCGCCGATGTTGCACGACACCGTGCCCACCGAATAGGACTGCATTCCGTTGATCGCGCCCCAGCGTTGCACCTGGTGCAAATCGCCGACGATCACGTCAGGGCCAGCGACCGCCGACCCAGCAAGAACCGTCGCTCCAGAGATCAGCGAAAGACGAGAAAGAACTGTTCCACGCATTCGGGCACCTTTCTAAACATGCCTGTTGGACCGACCGAGCGAAACCCGCCCGGCTTGCCTCCAGTCCTCTGGCGTGCATCAAGATACCGCCAACGAGGCTGCCTCGGGTGCACTATTTGCGTCTGAACGTCCGAAATGTCAATTTACCTTCCACTTTCCTAACAAGCCGAGCGCCGATCCGTCTCTTTCAACAGCGCGAGCCCAATCACAGCAAGGGTCGGAGTACGGCGCGCACCGGACTGGCGTCAGCCCCTTCGAGGCGCAGCGGGATCGCCGACAACTCGTACCGTCCGGGCTCGACTCCCGAGAGAACGACCCCTTCCAGAATGGAGATGCCGTGCCCGAGAATCGCCCGATGCGCGGGGAGATCCTTCGAATCGGCCAGGTCGACGCTGGGGGTGTCGATCCCGATCGTGCGCACGCCGTGCGAGGCCAGGAGGTCGACGAGTTCAACGGCCAGCCCGGCAAAGTCGGTGTTCCATCGCTCCGGATCGGGGAACGTCCCGGTCTTGATGAGCACTCGCGTGTCACGCTCAGCATCGAGAGAATCAAGGCCGGACACGTTGTCGGGGGCGATTCGGCGTCCGCGATAGTCGCCCGCGACGAGCCCGAGCACGCGACACGGGCCCCAGTAGCGGTCGAGGGGCATTCGGTCGATCCCTGTGGCTCCTTCGTCGCGAGTGCCGTAGTGGTTTGAGGCGTCGGCGTGACTGCCCAGGTGCACGGTCGCGCGGATCGTCGAGAGCGTGATGTTCTGGCCTTTCTCGGTGTCGAGCAGAATCTCGCGGGTAAACCGATTATCGCCGGGCCAGACTCCCAAACGCTCCGAAATGATGGGGGAGATGTCGATGATGGAATCGGAAACGCGAGTCGTATGGTCGGCACGTGCCGCGTGCGAAGCAGCGCGGAGGATCTCCGCTCGCCACTGCTGGACGCCGAGCGTGTCCAGACTCTGCCGGGGCACCCGCTCGACAACGCGGTCGATCACACGGGCCAGCTCGGCGCCGCGAGACCGAGCCTGCGTGTAAGGCACCGTCGAAAACGACACGAGGTTGTACTGTGGCTGGTACACGACCGGATCAGCCGCGTGGAGCGTCTGCTCGACTTTCTTGCGGTACATAAACTCCGGCTTCGCCGTCGCGTCCCGCATCTCGACGAAATTCTCGAGGGCCATGTCGGCGATCGCGTCGGCGTTGGGCTTGCGCGCGGCTTGATACGCGGAAAGGGCCTCTTCGATCTTCGGGGCGCTCACGATGGGGCCGCCGAGCCGGTGAACAAGATCGACCCCGTCCTCAAAGCCGCAGTTGATCCCTTGCCCGTAAAAAGGGACGATCGCGTGAGCCGCGTCACCTACGAGCACGGTTCGGCGACGGACCCAGGGCCAGCACCGCACCGTCACGAGCGAGCTGGCGGGGTTCTGGGCAAAGTCGGCCTCCAGCGTGGGCATCAAGGCCGCGGCATCGGGATAATGCTCCTCGAAATACCGCCGCACGTCACCGCTGCCGGCGCACTCGGCGAACGAGTGCGTCCCCTCGAAAGGCCAGAAGAGCGTGCAGGTAAGCGAGCGGTCCCGGTTGGGGAGCGCGATCATCATCGACGAGCCTCGGGGCCAGATGTGCAGGGCGTTCTCGTCGAGCAAGAACCCGTCGGGCCCCGCCGGGATGTGCAGCTCTTTGTACCCGTGCCCGAGGTACGTCTGCGAGTACTCGAACCGATCGGTCTTCTGCATGGCCCCGCGGACGGCGGAAAATGCACCGTCGGCTCCCACGATCAGGTCGGCCGACGCTCTTACCGTTGTCCCGTCGGCGCGTTGAAAGACCGCCGCGGTCGCGTCGAAATCGACATCCAGACAGAAGTGCCTGAAGTGCATCTCGACGTTCGAGAGCGACCCGGCCTGCTCCATCAGGGTCAGGTTCAGCCCGCCTCGTGAGACCGAATTGATCGCGTCGCGAGAATCGTGGCTGTAAGGCTGGAACACCGTCGGCCCGCGCGGCGGGTGCACCATCCGCCCCGACATCGGGATCAGGTCTTTCGAACGAACGAGGTCCGTCAGACCGGCCGCGTCGAGGCCCGCAAGTCCTCGGGCCGACAACGCGAGGTTGATCGACCGCCCGCCCTGATACCCCTTGGCACGGGGGTCGCCGCGCCGCTCGTACAGCGACACCCTCCAGCCGGCGCGTGCGAACAGCACCGCCATGAACGACCCTGCGAGCCCGTTTCCGACGATGATGACGTGCGATGAGGTCATACTAGTTTTCGACCTTCTCTGAAGAGATGAGCGAGGAAAGCTCGTGGACGAATCGCCAGACGTCCTCAAACGAGTTGTACAAAGGCGTCGGGGCCGCCCGAACAACGTTGGGCTCGCGGAAGTCGCAGACCACGCCCCGCGACAGAAGAGTCTGCTGCACCGCACGAGACATCCCCGGCACCACCAGCGACAACTGGCACCCCCGCTGGGCGGGATCTGTGGGCGTGAGACACTCGATGCCCGTCACCCCTGATGGACCGGCCGGCCGACGCGACGCGTGGAGCAGCGATTCCATGTACGCCGTGAGTTTCAGCGACTTCTCGCGCAGCCTGGGCATGGTCGCACGATCGAAGAGTTCGAGCGACGCTCGGAGCGGGGCCAGCGAGAAGATGGGCGGGTTCGAGAGCGACCATGCGTCGGCCGACGCGGGAGGCGAAATGACCGGACCCATCTTGAAACGCGACGCCGGCTCGTTCCCCCACCACCCGGCAAACCGCGGGAGTGCGGCGTCCCGCAGGTGCCGCTCATGAACAAACGCTCCGGCGACGGCCCCCGGCCCGCCGTTGAGATACTTGTACGAGCACCACGACGCGAAATCGACGTCCCAGTCGTGCAGGTGCAGCGGGACGTTCCCCGCTGCGTGCGCAAGATCCCACCCGACCACGGCCCCGGCGCGTCGTCCGGCCTGCGTGATGGCCCGCATATCAAACCACTGCCCCGTGAGGTAATTCACCCCGCCGAGCATGACCAGCGCGGGGCGCTCTCGCTCGATGGATTCGATGATGTCCGCCGTCCGCAGCGTCGGCTCTCCTTCCCGGGGCCGCAGCCGCACGACCGAAGACGCCGGATCAAACCCGTGGAACGCGGCCTGACTCGCCACGGCGTACGAGTCGCTGGGGAACGCCGTGTCCTCGATGATGATCTTGAACCGCTGCGGCGTGGGACGATAGAACGACACCATCAGCAGGTGCAGGTTACCCGTCAGCGTGTTCATCGCGACCACTTCGTGCTCGGTCGCGCCGACGAGCCCGGCCAAGGGAGCACGGAACGCTTCGTGGTACGGCAGCCACGGGTTTCTCCCGTGCAGGTGCCCCTCGACGCCGAGCCTGGCCCAGTCCTGGGCCTCTTGGGCGAGCAGCTCGGGCACACGCTTGGGCATGGCCCCGAGCGAATTCCCGGTGAGATACACGCAAGGGCCTCGGCGATCCACCCCCCCGAGCCCGTCGAGCGTCGGGATGGCGAACTCGTCGCGCAGGCTCCGCAGCGGGTCTTGGGCGTCGAGTCGTTGGGCGTGGTCGATCGAGAGCGGATCGGTCATGTCGGATTCTCACCCATCCGCGTCATCCGGGCAAGCCGCCGTGTGGTATCTTCTGCGATGATCACCGCACTACTCACCGCCTGTGCCGCCCTCGTTCAGCCGCCGGTTTCGACCGCCGCGCCCACGCCTCCCGGGGCCCCGTCGTCGATCCCCTCGGCTTCGCAAATGGCATGGCACGACCTGGAATTCTACGGTTTTATCCATTTCACCACCAATACCTTCACCGGCCGCGAATGGGGGAACGGGGACGAGTCGCCGCAGATCTTCAACCCGTCGGCCCTGGACGCCAGGCAATGGGCCCGCGTGGCCAAGGCCTCGGGGATGAAGGGGCTCATCCTCACCGCCAAGCACCACGACGGGTTCTGCCTGTGGCCCAGCGCGCTTACCGAGCATTCGGTAAAGGCCAGCCCCTGGAAAGGCGGGACGGGCGATGTCGTCCGAGACCTGTCCGACGCCTGCCGCGAGGAAGGACTCTTGTTCGGCGTCTATCTCTCGCCTTGGGACCGAAACCACGCTGAATACGGCCGCCCCGCATACATCGACTACTTCCGCGGGCAGCTCACCGAACTCCTCACCAACTACGGGCCCATCTTCGAAGTCTGGCAAGACGGGGCCAACGGTGGGGACGGCTACTACGGCGGCGCACGGGAGCGTCGGAGCATCGATGGCAAGGCGTATTACGATTGGCCAACCACCAACGCATTGATCTCGCGTCTGGCCCCGTCGGCGATCATCTTCAGCGATGCCGGGCCCGGGTGCCGATGGGTCGGGAACGAGTCAGGGTTCAGCGAGCCGACGAGTTGGCAGACGATCAACCTGTCCGGCATGTACCCGGGCGTGAGCCACAAGCACCTCGCCCGTGGCGACCGCCCGAGCAAAGAGACCTCGTGGGTGGGAGTCGAGTGTGATGTCTCGATCCGCCCTGGCTGGTTCTACCACGCCGAGGAGGACGGGAAGGTCAAGTCGCCCGAGCAACTCGCAGACATCTACTGGCGCAGCGTGGGGTACGGCGCGAACCTGCTGCTCAACATCCCGCCGGATCGCCGCGGGTTGATCCACGAGCGCGACGAGGCCAGCCTGCGAGCGTTCGGCGACTGGCTCGGCAAGACGTTTGCCACCAATCTCGCCGCGGGAAATCCCGCCTTGGGAGAGTCCAGCCCAGATCACTCCGCGGGGTTGACGACCGACGGCGACTCCAACACGCACTGGTCGCCCGGCTCGGGGAAGCGAACCGGCGAGTTCGTGATCGAGCTCGGATCGCCCGCGAAGGTCTCGATCGTTCGACTCAAAGAGGCCATCTCCCGAGGACAACGCATCGAGGAATTCGCGGTCGATGCCCGCATTGGCGGGGAGTGGCGTGAGTTCGGGAAGGGCACCACGATGGGCCCTCGACGCATCGTGCGAGTGCCCGGCGATCAGGCCGTGAGCACCGACGCCCTCCGCGTTCGTGTGATCGCTTCGATCGACGAGCCCGCGATCTCGAGCGTCGAGGCGTTTCTCGAAGCAGAGATGCCAGGCCTCAGGGCGAAATAACGCTCAGCGGGCCCGATTGCGCTCTCGAGGGTGGAATGCCCGCACGACCTGGAGCAGACGCGACCGATCGACGTGCGTGTAGATCTCGGTGGTGCCGATGTCGGCGTGCCCGAGCATCTCTTGCACGCTCCGAAGATCGGCCCCGCCCGCGAGCAGGTGCGTGGCGAACGAGTGCCGCAGCTTGTGCGGGTGAACGCCCGGCACTCCGGCCTGCTGCGCTGACCGCCTGAGAATCGAGTACACAACCTCGCGTGTGATGGGCTTACCCCGTACCGAGAGAAAGACCCGCCCCTTGTCGTTGCCATCGCCTTTGAGCAGCTTTGATCGCCCGCCGTGGATGTAATCCTGTAAGGCATCCCATGCGGGCTTGCCGACTGGGACGACGCGCGTCTTGTTGCCTTTGCCTGTCACACGGACGGTACAACGACCAGAGTCGCGGTCGATCGATAAATCGCGGAGCTGGACCCCCGCGGCCTCGCTCGCACGGAGTCCGCTTGCGTACAGCAGTTCGACCATCGCTCGATCTCGCAGTCGAAGCACCGGCGAATCCCCGTCGACCCCGGCCTCAGCGTCGTCGATTTTCGGTCCCGCGCTGGCGATCAACGAATCGACCTGCTTGGCCGACAGCACCGTCGGGAGCCTACGTCGCGGCTTGGGCCGCTCGACGTGGGCCGCAGGGTCCGAAATCAACCGCCCGGTAATCGTGAGCCACTTGTAGAAGTGCCGCATGGTGGCCAGGTGTCGGCACGCGCTGGCCTCGTTGAGCCTGTGCATCCCTCGCAACGATTGCGCGTAGGCGATCAAATCAGCCTCGTCGGCAAGGTCGGGCGATCCGCGCCCACGCTCGATCAACATGTCGAACATCCGGTCAAGGTCACGCCCATACGCGGACAGCGTCGCCGGCGACAAGCCGCATTCGACCGAGAGATACCCGAAAAACCGTTTGCGGATCTCGACGTACGCAGCCGGATGCCTTTCGGTCTCTGCCGGCGCAGCCGCAGCCGCGTCGGGATCAAGTAGCCGATGAGGATGGAGCACGCGCCGCGCCATGCCTCTCTCATCGGCTTGCGACCCGTCAGCCGTTCACTACATCGCTCTCCACCAGACCATCACGGAGGCGGACAACCCGCCGGCACCTCGCCGCCACCGTCGGATCGTGCGTCACCAGAATAATCGTCGAGCCCCGCTCGTGCAAGTCGTCAAACAGCGACAGGATCTGCTGGCCCGTCGCCGTGTCCAGGTTCCCTGTCGGCTCGTCGGCCAACAGAAGGAGCGGCTCGGTCACCAGCGCCCGCGCGATCGCCGCACGCTGCTGCTGACCGCCCGAAAGCTCGATAGGCCGATGGTGGGCACGATCTTCGAGCCCCACAAGCCTCAGTTTCTCCGCGGCCCGTCGCGATCGCTCCGCCGGCGAGACTCCCTGATAAAACAACGGCACCGCCGCGTTCTCGAGGATCGAATGCTGCGAGATCAAATTAAACGACTGGAAGACAAACCCTACGGCCCGTCCTCGAAACCTCGACAATTCCTCGTCGTTCATCTCTTTGATATCGCGCCCGCCGAGTCTGCAAAGCCCCTCGGTAGGCCGGTCCAAACACCCCAGCAGCGTGAGCAGCGTCGATTTCCCCGAACCGCTGGGGCCCATGATCGCCAGCAACTCGCCCTTGCACACCGTGAGATCGACACCCCGCAACGCCTCGACCATCACCGAGCCATCAGGCTTGAAGTATGTCTTGCGGAGCCCCTTGATCTCGACCACGGGCGTCGACTCGTCGGGAGTTCGCAGCACCCGACGCTTGGGCTCTTCGGTCGAAATGTCTGATGCCTGGGCCACGCAATGCACCATAGGCCTACCGCGCCGCAGATCAGCGGTTGCTCACACGCCCACGCACACGGCACAGATCGCGTCACCCGCCCATTTCGATCTGAACACCGGCGAGCGCCGTCATCGGGTCTGGGGCGAACCGGAACAGCCGTTCAAGCCCCGTCACCTTGAACACCGACCTCACTTCGGTATCGACCGAGCACAGCACCAGCATCCGTCCCCGGGCATCAAGCGTCTTGCGGATCTTGATAAGCTGAGCCAGGTTCGAACTGTTCACATAGCTCACCGCTGTGAAATTCAGCACCACATGCGGCACCGTGTCGCCTGCACTCCCGAGGCGATCGATGATGCCGGCCAAGTCCTCGGACAGCGCGGGCTCGTCCGAAAGCTCGGTGATCACAATGTCATCTGACCAGTCGCTCGGCATGTCAGCAGTGTACCTCGCCTTGGCCTCATCTGCACTCCATCTCGGCCTCTCTGCGGCTCGTCCGAGGCGCGATCTGCGTTTTTCTCCGGTTATCTGGACTTAAGTCCGGGTCGGCCCCCCTTCGCATAGATCCACTCCATTCGACCCCTTCAATTCGGGGGCCACTGCGTCCTTTGCGCGGGGTCTCGCAGGTGTGCCACACACCCGCAACTTCGGCACATCTCGCGCAGGCTTTCGACTGGCCGCATCATCGAGGACGGAAGGTGTTCCAGGCCAGAAGGGGCTTGCCGGCATCCACTTCGTCGTCCTCCCAGCCAACCCCTCGTCATGGGCGAACGCGCACTTCTGGTGGCAGCGCGGATTGCCCTGCCTCCGGCAACGACCAACTCTTCGCATGCTCAGGCGGCACCAGCTTCCCTTGGTTCGCACGACGGCCCCGACTGCCCCGAGTGGCGCGAATCATGGTGTGGCGATCAACCGCCGACCGCGTCCTCTCAGGCCCCCGATCCCTGACGACGAACGCCCGGCATCTGCTGGTCCCGCTATGTTTCGGCAATGGCTCTGACGTTTGAGATCTTCACCCGCTCCCGTGAGACCCACGCCCGAGTCGGGCGCGTCACCACGCTCCACGGCTCGTTCGACACTCCGGCCTTCATGCCCGTGGGCACCCGCGGATCGGTCAAGGGCATCCTCCCTCATCTCGTCGCCCAGACCGGCGCTCAGATCCTCCTCAACAACACCTACCACCTGCTCCTCCGCCCGGGCCCCGAACTCATCGCCTCCATGGGCGGCGTCCACCGCTTCATGTCGTGGAACGGGCCCATCCTCACCGACTCGGGCGGCTACCAGGCCTACTCCATGGCCGACACCAACGCCGTCGACGACGACGGCGTCACGTTCAAGTCCATCATCGATGGCTCCCGCATCCGCATGACGCCCGAAGAAGCGACGCGGATCCAGAACCTGCTGGGCCCCGACATCATGATGGCCTTTGACGACTGCCCGCCCTCGATCACCGGCCCCTCTCCCGCCGCCGACGCCGCCTCCACCACAGCCACCCCCGCGGAAGACCCGCGTCTGTCGCGTGTGCTCCGCCGAGACAAAGTCACCGACCACGTCGCCCGAGTCAAGACCGCCAACGAGCGCACGGTGCGCTGGCTCGAGCGGTGCAAAGCCTCACATTCAAGGCCGCGCGAGCAGTCCCTCTTCGGCATCGTGCAAGGCGGGACCGACATGGCCGCCCGCTCGTGGTGCGCCGAGCGGATCTCGAACATCGAGCTGCCGGGATACGCCATCGGCGGGGTCGCCGTGGGTGAATCGCCCGACGACATCGCCCGCGTCGTCGCGCACACCGCTCCGCTGCTGCCCGAGGCCAAGCCGAGGTACCTCATGGGCGTGGGGTACGAGCGAGACCTGCTCGCGGCGGTCAAAGCGGGAGTCGATATGTTCGACTGCGTTCTGCCCACACGCAACGGCCGCAACGCCAACGCCTTCACGCCCGCGGGGCAGATCCGCCTCCGCAACGCCAAGTACGCCCAAGACCTTTCCCCCATCGACCCCACTTGCGATTGCCACGCCTGCCTTCCCAGCACGCACGGCATGACCGGCCCGCAGGGCGAAGCCCTCCCCCACTTCACCCGCGGCTACATCCGACACCTCTTCATGGCTCAGGAAATGCTCGGGCCCATCCTCGTCACCCTCCACAACCTCAGACACTTCCAAAGATTCATGGCTGACCTCCGCGCCACCATCCCCACCGACCAATGGACCGCCTTCGAGTCCCGCTGGCCCGTGCTCTCGCAACACACCGCTTGAGGTACAGTGACGGGGCGTGTCGGCCGTCGGCATGCCACTGCGACATCGTGCACTTGATTCACCCTCACACTGTGGCGGGGGGCGTCTCGCCCCCTAATCTGCGACGACTCATAGCCCGAACACCCCAGTAGGCTTCGAGCAGTCTTACGCAGTACCGACAGACTCCGTTCTAGATTCGCCCGCCATCGACGCCGACGCGGCGAAATGGCGAGCGAGAGTGTGAAAGTAAGGTACGCTGACGGATTCGGGATGCTGGCTACGTTGCCCACGCTTAGCATCAAGTCTCTATTGACCACCATCCCAGCGAATGTCTGACCATCGGCTGATACTTTGACGTCGAAAAGCGTCGTGCCATCAGGAACAGTGACGCCCAAAGGTCGGAGATCGTCTGTCAGCAAGACGAAGCCCGTGATTTGTGTCCAGACGATTGCAGCGTTATGCGGTGGCGCTTCGGGGCATCATCACAATGTCAATGTGCCTCAAAATCCGACCTATAGCCAGGAAATGTGGCCGGAATTTCGAGAATCTGTGGGAGTGGAGTTAGGGGGGTGAGGGACGGCTTTATTCGTACCTCAGGTGCTTCACACTCTCGCCCGCGTCGCGGAGTTCGGTCAGGGCGTCGATCCCGATGTCGAGGTGCTTGCTGACGAAGTTCTTGCTCACGGCGTGGTCGCTCTCGGCGGTCTTCACGCCTTCGGGTGTCATCGGGTTGTCGCTCACCAGCAGCAACGCCCCCTTGGGGATCGAGTTCACGAAGCCCACGAGAAAGATCGTGGCCGTCTCCATGTCGATGCCCACAGCACGGATTTTCCTCAGGTAGTCTTTGAACGGCTCGTCGTGCTCCCACACACGGCGATTGGTCGTGTACACCGTTCCTGTCCAGTAGTCGCAGTGGTGCTTCATGATCGCCGCCGAAACCGTGCGCTGCAGACGGAAGCTGGGGAGCGCGGGGACCTCGGGCGGGAGGTACTCGTTGCTCGTGCCCTCGCCACGGATGGCGGCGATGGGCAGAACGAAATCGCCGAGCTTGGATTTCTTCAGCCCGCCGCACTTGCCCAGGAAGAGCACCGCGGCGGGCTCGACGGCCAGCAGCAGGTCCATGGTGGTGGCGGCCATCGCCGAGCCCATGCCGAAGTTGAGGATCGTGATGGGCTCACCCCCGTCGACCCGAGCCGTGGCCGACTGCATCGCCCGATCTCGGCCGACCACCGGCACCCCGAAGCGCTCGGCGAACCGCTCGACATAGTCAATGAAATTGACGAGCAGGATGTACTTGCCGAATTGGCTCGCGGCAACCCCCGTGTATCGGGGAAGCCAGTCACGAACGATCTCGTCTTTGGTCTTCATTTCTGTGAGTTCGATGAGTTGAGAGCTGAGAAATGGGGTATTGATCGGGAAATGGTCGGATGGGAAGGTGAATGGACGGGAAACGCAAGCCCCCGGCGTCTACCCTTCCCTTCCCCTGTTTCTCGAACATCACGCGCCCCAAGCACGCCCCGGGGCCCAGTCATAGGAAGCGTATGAGCATCGACCCCATTATTGTGCTCGGCACCGCCCAACCCAATCCGAGCGATTCTTCTCTCACCGGTCAGCCGGTGGCGCCGCCTTCCGCCGGCGGGACCACGAGCACGCCCAGCATGGGCGCGAGTCAGTCCCCGGGAACTCCCGGAGCTCCCGGCCCTGGTCAGACCTCTCCGTTCTCGTCGTTCCTTCCCATCATGCTGGCGATGCTGGGGCTCATGATCTTCATGAGCTTCTGGACCAACCGCAAAGAGAAGAAAAAGCGTGAAGCGTTGATGTCATCTATTGGGCGCGGGGACGAGGTACAAACCATCGGTGGAGCAGTGGGCATCGTGCATTCGCTGGACGACAAGTTCATCGTGATCCGATTCGAGGACACGACCAAGGTGAAATTCGTGAAATCCGCGGTCCAGGTCGTGCTTCGGTCGACGCGAATGAAAGAGTCGCCGTCGAAGGACTCGCAGTCGGTGGAGACCAAGTCCGCGGGCACGCCAGCGAAAGTGTGACGCGTTGCCTTGTGGGGAGAGATTCAATCGTCGGGGCGTCGCGTCGCGGGCCCCGGATGTCGAGGTGGGTGGTTCATTGGTGTTGACCGGGTGCCCGGGTCCCGGAGTTTGACGAGCGAGCATGCCGAATTTACTGAAGCGTATCCTGATTCAAATCGCGATCATCGCGGTGGCGTTGTGGCTGATCCTGCCGCTGGCGGAGAAGATGCGGCTGGGCCGCGACCTCGCGGGAGGCGTGAGTCTGGTCTACACGGTTCAGCTCGCGGAGAACGAGGACGCGACAGTCGTCATGCCCAAGGTCACGCAGGCCCTCAAGGACCGCGTGGATCCCAACGGGGTGCTGGAGATCCAGATTTTCTCGCTGGGCCGAGACCGGCTCGAGATCACGATGCCGCTGCCAAGACCCGAGGTCAAGCAGCTACGTGCCGCGTTCGAGTCGGAACTCAGCAAAATCGGGAAGTTCAAGGTCACCCCGGCTCGGCTTTCCAACGCCTTTGGCCTCTCTGGCGAAGCTCGTGAAGCGGCGCTGAGCGAGCTGTCGGCGGGCAACGCCACACTGAAAGAAAAACTCGGCGAGGCCTCTCGTCTTTTCGACGAACGCTCCGAGATCGACCGCAAGCTCGCCGCTCTGGCAGCGGACGCGCCGGCCGCCGATCGCAACGAATTGATCTCCAAACGTGCCGAAGTGAACCCCAAGTACCGCGACGCGGTGCAACTGCTGCAGAACAGCGTGGTCTCGCCGGAGTCTGTGCGAAAGGTGCTCGAACTCCCGACCGTGGTCCGCAAGATCGCGGGATACAAGGAGAAGGAGGTCGTCGAGGACCCGAGCCAGCAGAGCGTCAAGCTCGCGGAACTGCGGGAGCGGTTCCCGCTCCGGTTGGCGGAGATCAACCCGGCGGTAGCGGCTTACGAGGCGTATGTTGCCCGGCGGAAAACGCTGGACGATCCACAGGACCTCATGCGGATGCTGCGTGGATCCGGTGAGTTGTCATTCAGGATCCCGGTGCCCGCGGGTGGCCACCCTGAGGAACAGAACCTCCGCCAGGAGCTGCAGGAGAAGGGGCCCTCGATCGCGCGGAGACCCGACGCACGCTGGTTCAAGATCAACCAGATATCGAACTGGTACGACAGTGCTCCGCAGAGGGACCTGCTTCAGGCCAGCCCCCCCGCCTTCTTCCAGCAGCGCAAGCTTGTCGGCGAGGCGTACCTCGACGGGTACTACATCCTCTGCTGGGACACAGCCAACGCGAAGATGACGAGCGAGACGGGCGAATGGTCGATCGCCAGCGCGGGCGACACCCGAGACGATCGCGGGCTGCCCGCCGTGTCGTTCACCATGGACTCTCGCGGCGCGAAGTACCTCGGCGACCTGACGAGGCAGCACGTGGGCGAGCCGATGGCCGTGCTGCTCGACGACGAGGTGTACACCGCGCCGAACCTGAACTCCGAGATCAGCAAGAACGGGATCATTCAGGGCGTCTCTCAGGAGTCGGAACGCCGCTACATCATCAAGGTCATGTCGGCGGGAGCCCTGGCGGCGAAACTCAGCCCCGAGCCCATCTCCACGAGCACCCAGTCGCCCCAATTGGGCGCCGACAACCTTCGCAGCGGGCTCAATGCGGGTGTGATCGCTCTGGTCACGATCGGCTCGTTCATGATCGTCTACTACTTCACCAGCGGCGTGCTCGCTGTGCTCGCGCTGCTCGTCAATGCGCTGCTCATCATGGGTCTCATGGCCATGAACAAGGCGGCCTACACCATGCCCGGGATCGCGGGCGTCATCCTGACGTTCGGGATGGCCGTCGACGCCAACGTTCTGATCTACGAGCGCATCCGCGAGGAGCTCCGCGGAGGCGTGGACTTCAAGTCGGCCGTGCGATTGGGTTTCTCGCGAGCGTTCTCGTCGATCGTTGACGGAAACATTACCAACCTCATCGTCTGCGTTGTGCTGTATTTCTTCGGGTCGGCCGAGGTCAAGGGCTTCGCCATCACCATGAGCATCGGCGTCATCTCGACGCTCTGGGCCGGGCTCGTCTTCTCCAGGCTTCTTTTCGACTCCGGGCTCGCCATCGGCTGGCGCAAGACCTCGATGCTCCCAATGGCGGTGCCCGCGCTTCAGCGGCTGCTCACGCCCAGCGTCAAGTGGACCCGGCTGCGGTATTTCTTCTTCACCTTCTCAACCATCTACGTCTGTCTGGGGCTCGGCGCCGTCTTCTTCCGCGGCGGCGAGATGCTCGACACCGAGTTCCGAGGCGGGACCGTCGTTGACATCGTTCTCAAGCCTGTCTCTGAAGGGTCCGAGGAACGCGTCACGCTCACGAGGTCGCAGGTTGTTGAGAAGCTCCGCGAAGCTGCTCGCGTTGCGGAAAGCCCCGAACTCCGCGAGCTCGACCGGGCTGATGTGGTCACGATCAACCCCAAGCCCGACGGGGTCACGTCCGATCACTTCAAGATCAAGACGCTGATCACCGACACGAACCTGGTGCTCCGCACCGTTCAGGACCGGTTCCGCGATTATCTCGACACAGCCCCCCCGCTCTCGTTCACCCACGCCGTCGACGACAAGCCCCCCTTCTACCCCATCGATGCCTCGGAGTTGGGCACCGTCATCAACCGTTCGCTCCAGGTTCCCCTGGAGGTTCGCGAGTATCGAGGGGGGGTGGCGATCGTCCTCGACTCTCTCAGCCCTCAGCCGACGCTCGCCTCGATCAAGGACCGTCTCTCTCGCACTCGGCTCAGCTCGGCGTACAGCAGCACGCTGGCCCGGACGTGGGATGTCGTCGTGCTCAAAGGCGACGAACGCAAGGTCGATGCTGCCGTCATCCTCGTGAAGGACGCATCAATCGGGTACGACCCTCTCTCTCCACAGGCTTGGCAGAACTCGCTCGCAAAGGGGGAACTGCAGCTCGCGGTCGATGCTTTGGCCGTGGCGAGCACCCCGGCGAGCGTGCAGAGCTTCAGCAGTTCGATCGCCGCGACGTTCCGAGTGCAGGCGGTTGTCGCCGTCACTCTGAGCTTCCTGCTCATCACCATTTACATCTGGGTACGGTTCGGAACGGCCCGCTACGCGTTAGCCGCACTCATCGCTCTCATCCACGACGTGCTCGTCGTCATCGGGCTCGTCGCGGTCTGCGAACTGATGTACGAGTACGAGCCCACGGCGGCCTTCGCACGCCAACTCGGACTCCTCCCCTTCAAGATCGACCTGAACATGATCGCCGCGATCCTCACCGTGGCCGGGTATTCGCTCAACGACACGATCATCGTCATGGACCGCATTCGCGAGTCGCGCGGCAAGGCCCTCGAGGCCAACGAGGACATGATCAACACCGCCGTCAACCACACCATCAGCCGAACCCTGATCACCTCAGGCACTACCATCACGTCGTCGGTGATTTTGTACATGTTCGGAGGCGAGGGTGTCCGGGCCTTCGCCTTCGCGTTGATCGTGGGCATTCTCGTTGGTACCTACTCCTCGGTCGCTGTGGCCGCGCCGATCGTCTGGGTCCGGCGAAAGGCGATCCAATCGGCTGATCTTGCGCCCCCGACCAACCCTGTCTAGGGCGGTATTGGCCCCGAACCACGGTTTGCCAAGCCCGGCCTACGCCCGGGCCGATAGAACGGTCAGGCCTCTTCGTGGCCGGGGCCGGCTTGGATAGGATCATGAGTATGGAATCCGCCTCAGGTAGATTGGTCGCAGGTCTGGCCGTGCTTGTCGCGGTCTGGATCGGTGCGTACTGGCTCTACGATCCCAGAAAGCCTGGGGATGACTCGATCACGAGGCTCGCGACCGAGGGCGGGCCGCTCCCTGCGGCCCGTCATGCGCGGCAACCTAACCCGGACGGCGCGGCTGATGATCGCCATGTACCTACTCAACTCGCCGATCAACTGAATCCGCCCGCAGTAGTTCCGGCCAAGCCGGAGCCCTTCACAGTCCCGTCTCCGCCGATGGGCCAAGCACCGATCAGGCCTCCGGTGGATAAACCCGAATTCGAAATGTACACCGTGCTTGCCGGCGATACATTCGAGAAAATCGCGAAGCGAAAGCTCGGATCTGCATCGCTGGCGGTCGCCATCAAGCAGGCCAACCCGATGAAGGATCCGCGACGGCTCCGGGCCGGTGACCAGATCCGAATTCCGCGCGATCCGTCGAATGTTCAGGGCAAGCCCGCAGCTTCCGCTCCTTCTGAAAGCAGCGAAACATACACCGTTGTTGCGGGTGACACGCTCTCGGGCATCGCAGCCAGACTGCTGGGAAGTGCCAAGCACTGGCAACTGATCCTCGACGCGAACACGGGCACGCTGGACAGCGCGGAGAGACTCCGTCCGGGGATGAAGCTCCGCATCCCGGCAAAGCCGGAGTGATCCCCGACCGCCTTGGCTCAATCAGAGGCTCAATGAAAACACCCCCGGCCTGCGGGGGTGTATGACGCATGGGGCGAGGACCGCTCAGATCGCCGCGGCTGCGGGGAAGTCCAAATCAGTCTGATTCACGTGATTGAAGTAGTTGGTGTAGACCGCCAAGGCATAATTCGCCACGACCTCCGCGACGTGTCCGTCGGCATATCCGGCCGCCTTAAAGGTCGCGAGGTCGGCATCGCTCACAAACCCTCTCTTCTCATGGATGGCCAAAGCGAAGCGAGTGAGGGCGCCCAACTTGGCATCCTCGACCTTCCCTCGCCGGGCCTCGACTGTCTGTGCCTCCGTCAGCCCCGCGCCTTTACCGATGGCGGTGTGGGCGGCCACGCAATAGCCGCAGTTGTTCGCCTCGCCGACCGCGAGTTGGATCGCCTCGCGCTCTTTCGCGGACAGAACTCCCGCGGAGAGCGCCCCTGACATGCCCAAGTAAGTGTCAAGGGCTGCGGGCGCCGACGCCATCGCCTTGAAGATGTTGAACGCCTTGCCCTTCAGAGGACCATCGAAGATCTCCTTCGCACGTCCCGTTGCCTGGCTTGGATCGATGGATTGCAGTCGTCCCATTTGAATCTCCTGTGACCCGCATGAGCGGCGGGCCGTCGCTTCTTTCTCTCTGATGCCCCTTGGAACAAACGGTGACACGCCGATTCACCCAAACCTACGCTGCCCGGTGAGGCTGGCGCTCTTTACCGACACCGTGAGCGACGTGAACGGCGTGAGCCGGTTCATCCGGAACATCGCCACTGCTGCCGAGAGCCGTGGGGACGCGATGGCCGTTTTCAGCAGCACCAGGCTCCCGACCCCGGCGGGGAGGGTGTTCCGCAACGTCGCGCCCCTCTTCGCATGCCGAATGCCCGGATATGGGCAGCTCGACCTCACCCTGCCCCCACCACGCCAGTTGCTCCGCGATGCCCGGGCATGGGATCCAAGCGTGATTCATGTCTCGACCCCGGGCCCAGTCGGGATCGTCGGGCGGTGGATCGCGAGGCGTCTCTCGGTTCCATTGATCGGCACCTTTCATACCGACTTTGCCGCGTATGTTGAGCGGCTCTTCGAAGACGAGGTGCTCGGGGCCATGTCCCGGGAATTCCTCCGCTGGTTCTATTCCCCGTTTGATGCCGTCCTCACCCGCAGCGCCGAATACCAGCGAACTCTGGCCTCCACCGGGATCCCCACGGGCCGGATACGGACTCTCAGAGCAGGCACCGACATCGATGCTTTCCACCCTTCGCACCGAAATCGGGACGTCTGGCAGCGTATGGGCGTTGTTCGACCGGGAGTGGTCGTGCTCAGTTGCGGGCGAGTTTCCGTCGAGAAGAATCTCCCCCTGCTCGCGCGGGCGTGGAGGGCCGCCGACTCGACGCTGCGACGCGACGGCATCCTTGCCACTTTCGTTGTTGTCGGGGACGGTCCCTACTTGCCTCAGTTAAGAGCCGACCTCGAGGGTACCCGGTCGGCATTTCTCGGATTCCGGCACGGGGCCGAACTTGCCTCACTCTACGCGTCGAGCGACTTGCTCGCCTTTCCCAGCACCACGGACACTCTGGGCCAAGTCGTCATGGAAGCCCAGGCATCGGGGATCCCTGCTTTGGTATCCGATATCGGCGGCCCGCAGAGCCTAATCCGCAACGGAGACACCGGCATCGTCGTTCGCGCCCAAGGCGGCGACACCGCGCGCGTCAACGCTTGGGCCGGAGCTATCGCGTCGCTCGTTCGTGGGGATGCCGAGCGTCGACGAATGGGGATCCGGGCGCATGAGCATATGCAATTATTCGGATTTCGCGAGAGTTTCGAGCAATTCTGGGAGCTTCACCGCAACGTCGCTCGCACGCTCGTCGACGGCATCGCCACGACGTGACACGCCTTCGAAGGGATCACGCCCGGGGAACGTTCCGCGAGCCCAATACGCCCGAAAACGCGCGTGCGACGGCCATGCCGAACTCCGCGATGGTGGAATCCTCGTGCCCGGCGTTCACTGTCGGCCTGAAATACCAGGGCGTCGGTCCACCGGGATAGTCGATCAGTGGCACAAAGAAACCGTCCTCGTCGAGGCTCCGCTGCGCCGCCTCCATCTCCGCACGGTTGCCACACGCGAACGCAAAGATGGGGACCAAAGCCGGCTCGCCTCGCGCCCCCACTGTCGGGTATTCGTGCCGCGTAGGCGTCCAGCCGACCGCCTCGCTCAACACCGCTTGCATCGTCCGGATATTGCTGCGCAACTTTGCCAGTAATGTCGCGTCCGAAGACAGGATCCTCAGCGCGACACGTGCCGCCTCGACCATCGGCGGCGGGCATGGCGTCGTTCCCACGTACAACCTCGACCGATCCCGCACTGCAGCCACCAGATCGACCCCGCCCACCACTGCCCCTCCGTAGCAGCCAAGACCCTTTCCGAACGTCGTGGTGATGATGAGCCGTCGATCTCCGGCAACGCCGAAATGATCTGGGGTGCCGCGGCCTTGCTCCCCCAGCACCGTAAACCCGTGGCAGTCGTCGATCACGAGCACTGCACCTTCTTCGGGAAGTCCGGCCAGAATCTCTCGACACGGAGTGACGCCTCCCCCGGCTGCAAAGACCCCGTCGGCCATCACGACGGCGCGGCGTCCGCGCGAGAGCGCCGCGCGGGCGCGTCCAACCGCGTCCTGCGCTGATAGATGTGAATACTGCTCCACTTCGAGCCCCGCGGCCCGTACCGCGAATACCACGCTCGAATGCGCCCGTTCGTCGAGAATCGCCGTGTGATAGTCCCCGGCAAGCCCCTGCAGCAGCGCGATGTTCGCCGTGTAGCCCTCCGTTGTGAGGATCGCGGCGGGCTTCCCGAGAAAGCCGGCGACCTCGGCCTCCAGCGCCTCGTGCGCTCTCGTGTTTCCGGTCGTCTCTCGGCTGGCAGTCGTCGTCAGCCCCCAGCGGCCCATGGCCTCGATCGCCGCTCGTTGAACCTCTGGGTGGTGCGCGAGGCCCAAATAATTACAACCACCGAACACTGCGCGCCGCCGTCCGTCGATCACCGCCGACGACGCCTCCCAACTCTCAAAGCCAATCCGTGGCATGTGGCTCTCCAGTTTGCGGACTCTAGGTCCGGATGTACCGGTGCAGAGCCCCGCGAGCGGGGCTTCCCGTGGCAGAAAGCCCACGGCGTTGCAGCGAAGCATCTCACGGGCCGATCTTGGAATCCGAAGGGAGCCCCCAGGAATGCCCAAGAGCAGGCCCAACGATGATCAGCCCCGCAAAGCCAGCAAGCGCCGGGCCAAATCCACCCGAGAGATCGACCCCGCTGCATCCCCAGAATCACTCGGCGAGGCCGCCGTGCTGATCCACGAACTCGCCAACCTCGTCGATGGATCTTTGCGATGCCTCAGCCTCGCCAAGCGTGCCCTTTGCGTCAGCCCCGCCTGGTCGGCAGATCCTCAGGCCGATCGGGTGCAACGCCAGCTCGATGCTGCGTCTGTCGCGTTGGAACAGATGTCAGGTCTCGTGCACGGCGCGCTGCAAGGGCCCGGGCTCTCGATCGGCTCTCCCCTGCTGGCCTCCACTCGTCCCGTTACTCTTTCGGACGCCATCGAACACGCGGCTGAAGTCATGAGACCCGCCGCCCACGAGCTCGGTGCCACCATTTTTACGACCGTGACCGAGCCAGCGGGATCCACCGCGGCCGGAGCGCTCTATCTCGCGATACTCAACGCCGTCAAAAACTCGGTCGAAGCGATCGCTCGCACCGCGACCCCCGAGCAGATCGCCATTTCGGGTGCGGGCGGCTCGATCCATATCCAGGCCCGCACCGAGGAGTTCGACGTCCGTACTTGCACCCGCCGGCGGATGCTCGCCGTCGAGATCACCGACGACGGCCAGGGCCCGCCGATCGGGGCCGACCTCGCCCGCGTCTTCGATCAAGGCTTCTCCCGAAAGGCAGGCGGGCTGGGAATCGGGCTCGCCCTTTCCAAAGCCATCGTTGAGCAGGCCGGAGGGACCATCGCACTGCTTCGCCGCAGAGAAGCCCGTGACCCGCTCCGCCCCGGTGCACTGCTCCGCATCGTCGTCCCAGCGCCGGGCGGCGGCGGCGCGAAGGATGTCCGATGAACCCGACCGACCCAGCCCCCGCGGCCCTCGTGGTCGACGACGACACGCTGGTGGCACAAAGCATCGCGGACTTCCTCGCCCTTGACGGATACCGCCCCACCGTCGCCAACTCCGTCGCTCAAGCACGCGAGGCGCTGCAACGCGGCGGCCCGTTCGCCGTCGCGCTCGTCGATGTCTCCATGCCCGATGAAGCCGGCAGCGGGTCGGGCCGTCTGGGCCCCGGCGAAGGCGGAATGAGCGTGCTCCGCGATCTGGTCCGCTCGGGCTCGGGGGTCGCCCCCATCATGATGACAGGGATGGGCAGCATCGAGTCCGCCGTCGAGTCGCTCCGCATCGGCGCGGTAGACTACCTCACCAAGCCCATCGCCGACCGCGAGCTGCGCGTCTCACTCGAACGAGCCAGACGCCAACACGTCCTGCTCAGCGAGAACGTGCAGCTTCGCCAGAGGCTCGAGTCACGGTCGGGGCTCGACTCCATCGCCGGGCACGACGCACGCATGCTCAAGACCTTGGACATGGTTCGGGCTGTCGCTCCCAGCAAGACCACGGTCCTCATGTGCGGGGAAAGCGGCACCGGCAAGAGCCTGATCGCCCGCGCCATCCACGATCAGAGCCCCAGGCGACAGGGCCCCTTCGTCGAGCTCTCTTGCGGGAGCATCCCAGAAACCCTACTCGAAAGCGAACTCTTCGGTCACGTCAAAGGGGCCTTCACCGGAGCCCACGCGGACAAAGTCGGACGATTCAAAGCCGCCGAGGCAGGGACTCTATTCCTCGACGAGATCAACTCGGCCTCGCCCGGCATGCAGCTCAAACTCCTCCGCGTTCTTCAGGAGCGAAAGTTCGAGCCCGTCGGGAGCACCCAAACCCTCGAAGCCGACGTCCGGATCGTGCTGGCCACCAACCAACCCCTCGAGCGGCTCGTCGCTCTGGGCGCGTTCCGCCAAGATCTTTATTACCGCATCAACGTCGTGCAGATCGAGTTGCCTCCGCTGAGAGACCGCCCGGGCGATATCCCGTTGCTGGCGACCAGGTTCCTCGCCCAGTACGCGGCCCAGCTCGGCAAGCAGTTGGTAGGGTTCTCGCCCGACGCACTCGCCGCGCTCGAGCGGTACAGCTTCCCGGGAAATGTCCGTGAGCTGCAGAACATCGCCGAGCGGGCTGCCGTGCTGTGCGCGGGACAAACCGTCACACCGGCCGACCTTCCTCCGACTGTGCTCGGACTCGAGACTCGCTCCGTCGCGTTCAAGGAACAGGCCCAGTCTCCCAAGGACGTCACGATCAACGAGGATCCCTGGGTCCCGATGACGCTCGAAGAGGCGCTCCGCGAGCCCGAGCGTCGGATCCTTCTCCGCGCTCTGGCCGCCAACCACTGGAATCGCCAGAAGACCGCCGACCAGTTGCAGATCAACCGCACAACGCTCTACAAGAAGCTCAAGTCGCTCGGTCTCGATCACCCCGAGCGCCACGCGGGATGAACCCCCTCGCCCTGGCGCGGGCGGCCGGGTACTCTTGATCATGCCCACCAAAGCCTCCGCCTCGACCCGTGACGCGTTCGCCGATCTCGCTTCCAAGGGAGTCCTCCGGGACGGGATGACCGTGATGGTTGGTGGGTTCGGGCTCTGCGGCATCCCCGAGCAACTCATCATCGCCCTCCGTGACAGCGGCGTGCGGGGGCTCACCTGCATCAGCAACAACGCCGGCGTAGACGACTGGGGGCTGGGGCTGTTGCTCCAGACCAAGCAGATCAAGAAAATGATCTCGTCGTACGTCGGCGAGAACGCCACCTTCGAGAAACAGTTTCTCGGCGGAGAACTCGAGATCGAGTTTAACCCTCAGGGGACTCTCGCCGAACGCATCCGCGCGGGTGGCGCGGGCATCCCCGCGTTTTACACCGCCACCGGTGCGGGCACCATCGTCGCAGACGGGAAGGAATCCCGCGAATTCCACCGCCCAAGCCAGGGCATCGGGGGGGCCACAATCCCAGGCCGCGGCTTTGCTGGCCGCGCTGGGACCGCGCCTCAATCCGGAACGCCCCGCCAATACGTTCTTGAAACCGGTCTTTACGCCGACCTGGCACTCGTCAAGGCGTCGACCGCCGACGAATTCGGGAATCTGGTCTACCACAAGACAGCCCGCAATTTCAATCCCATGATGGCATGCGCCGCGACATTTGTCATCGCCGAGGTCGAGCGGCTCGTGCCCGTGGGCTCTCTTGATGCGGACGCCGTTCACACCCCGGGTAATTACGTCAACCGCGTCGTCCTGACGCAAAGCGTCAAACGCATCGAGCAGCGCACCGTCAGCAAGGCCTAACCCAGAGTCTCGCCCGCGATCAATGGATTTCACCACCATTCGGCACCTGACGTTCGACTGCTTCGGCACGCTCATCGACTGGGAAACAGGGATCCTCCGCGCTGTCCGGCCCGTACTCACGGCCCATGCTATAGCGCCCCACGATGATGAAATCCTCGAATGCTTTGCCACCATCGAGTCGTCGATCGAAGCCGGCGAGTTCATCTCTTATCGGGACGTCCTTCGGCAAACCATGGCATCGCTTTGCACGCACTTCGGGTTCACCGCCGACGCAGCAGCCGTCGAAAGTCTCCCCGATTCCCTCTCCCGATGGCCCGCGTTTGCTGACACCGCCGATGCTCTCAGCCGGCTTTCTTTGATCGCCACGATCAGCATCTTGTCCAATGTCGATGCCGACCTGTTCGAAGGTGTGCTCCCGTCCTTGGGGATCAGGCCCCTTCACGTCATCACCGCCGATCTGTGCCGCTCCTACAAGCCCAATCCCGGGCACTTTGAGCTCGCCCTTGCCCGCATCGGCTCGCCGCCGGGCTCCATCCTTCACGTCGCACAGAGCATGTACCACGACATACCCCCTGCATTGGCTCTCGGCATGCGCACGGTGTGGGTCGACCGCCGCCACGCGAAACCCGGCAGTGGAGCCACCCCTCCCCTGACCACCGCCACCCCCCATTGTCGGGTGCGGTCACTCGATGAGCTGGCAAGGCTTATGGGGGTATGAGCCATTCGCTGCGGCCGGTGCGGCACGGACGGAGCCCTTGCGTTACCCTGCAGTAGCAAACGCTGCTGTCCACGAGGTTCCACGAGGTGGCTCAAAGTTCCGATCATCACGGCATGCACGAAATCCGCAATACAGACGAGGGCATCGGACATTTGCCCGAGTCGAGTCGCGGAAAGAACCGGCCGGCGAGTTCGACCCCGGTCGTCCAGCCCATGAGCAGAGAGCGGTTTGTTGACGAGTTCGCTAAGGCCCGCGCGGTGTTGTGGTGCATTGCTGCGTCGGTGCTCCGCAATCGGAGCGAGGCGGACGACGTTTTGCAGGATGCCGCTGTCATCGGTCTTGCGAAGCTCTCGGAATGGACTCCCGGTTCGAGCTTCGTCGCGTGGATGTCGCAGATCGTACGATTCGTGGCGTTAAACCACGGCCGCAAGGGACAACGGCGCGAGGCAACTGCGAGATTGGCAGGAGCTGATGCAAGCGTGAGCCACGACCCCAAAGCCACCGATTCTCATGCCGTCAACGCGGAGGCTCTCTTGGGGACGCTCAACAGCCTCGACGAGGCCGCACGCACCTGCTTCTTGCTGCGAACGACCCGCTCGATGAGCTACAGCGAGATTTCGGCCGCGGTAGGCGTCCCCGAGGGCACGGCGATGAGCCATGTCTTTCGAGTGCGGCGGGTGCTCAGCGAGCGACACCTCTCCGCGGGCCCGCAAGGAGGTGGGCGATGAACACCAACAACCCACCTAACCGCAGCGCGCCGACCGAAGAAGCCCAGAACCGTTTCGATACGCTCCTTGACGCGCACCTCAGCGGAGAGGCCACGCCCGCGCAAGCCGATGAGCTTGCGACGCTCATTGGGGCCAACCTTCAACTCGCCGAGCAGTTCCGCTTCCACGAATCGGCGGCCTCCGCGCTCCGCGCTGCGTTCACCCCTCCGCCGGCCGCGGAACACGCTCAGACTCTTGCGTCAACACCTCACACGATTCCTGCACGCCCCCGGACAACCGTCGCATGGCTTGCAGCGGCCGCAGCGGTCGGTCTTGTCGCGTTCCTTGGTCTGAGACTGTCGGGCGTCATCGGTGGACCCGGACCCATTCCCCAAGGGCCCGAGTCTCCTCAGGCAATCTATTCCCGGGTGATCTCGCAGGGGTTCAAGCCCAAGGTGCTCTGCCCCAACGATCCCGATTCCTTCGCCAGGCTCGTCAAGAACCGCTTGGGGACTGAGGTCGTCCCCGGCGGGCTCTCCAGCGCGATCGCCCTCACCGGGTGGAGCTACAAAGAAGACATCGGGACCCCCATTTCGCCGGGAACCATCGTCCTGCTCGCCACCAAAGGCGACGCCAAGATCCTGGTCTTCATGGACCGGTTGAACTCGGATCGCAAACTGGAAGACCCCGCACCGCCGCTCCGGCTTTTCCGTCAGGTATCCGGCCCCCTTGTTCTGTACGAACTCACCCCTCTTGGTGAGCCATCCATCCTGCCCGGGCTCACGACCCGGTAACGCAGAATCTGCCGATTGCGGCGATATTCCGATGCGAACAGCTCGCGCGGAATTTCGAGACACCGTCTCTCGGCCGACATATATTGCTCGGGGCAATCGCGGCTCATCGCAGTGTTGATGGCCGGGGCCGCAGGGAATTCTCGTGGATGTGCGGAATTAGCGGACTCATCGGCGGCACCCCTTTCTCGGCGGAAGAAATCGAGCGCGCGCGTTCCATGAACGCGGCCCAGTTCCACCGTGGACCCGACGGCGCGGGCGAACACCTCTCACAGCAGGTCGTCTTCGGGATGCGGCGTCTGGCCATCATCGACCTCACCGGCGGGTGGCAGCCCCTCTACAACGAGGACAAGTCGCTCGTCCTGGTCGCCAACGGCGAGGTCTATAACTTCGTGGAACTGCGCAAGGAGCTCGAGTCCCGCGGGCACGTCTTTCGCACCAAGAGCGACTGCGAGACCATCGTCCACGCGTACGAAGAATACGGGCTGGACTTTGTCCACAAGTTGCGGGGGATGTACGCCTTTGCCCTGCACGACACGAAAAATCACCGCGTGATCATCGTCCGTGACCGCATGGGTGAGAAGCCCATGTATCTCAGCGAGCAACCAGGACGCCTGCTCTTTGCGAGCGAGATGAAGGGGATGCTCGCCAGTGGTCTGGTGAATTTCGAACTCGACCCCAACGCCATCAACGACTTCTACCACTTCCAGTACGTCCCCGAGCCCGCCACCGCCGTCGTCGGCGTGCGGAAGCTCCCGCCCGGACACCTTGTGATCATCGACCTCAACCTCTGGCGCGTCGAGCAACGGTGCTACTGGCGGATGGAAGACGCCCCAGCGCTCTCGGGCGACCCTAAGAAACTCATCCGCGACTGTCTCGAAGAGATCGGGCAGCTCATCATCCGCTCGGACGTGCCTGTCGGCGTCGCCCTCTCGGGCGGGCTCGACAGCAGCACCGTCGCGTTTCTAGCGGCCAAGAACAGCCCGGGGCAGATCCACGCCCTTTCGATCGGTTACGCGGGCCGGCCTCACATGGACGAGCGGGCCCGGGCCAAGCAGCTCGCCGACCATCTCAAGATGCCGTTCCACGACTACGAGGTGCCCGCCGAAGAAGTGGCCGACTGTTTCCTCGAGCGTGTTCACGCCAAGGACGACCCCATCGCCGACATCTCCGGGCACGGGTACTACGCCCTGAGCCGGCTCGCTCGGCAGCACAACATCCCCGTGCTTCTGCAAGGGCACGGGATCGACGAGCTCTTCTGGGGGTACACATGGGTCCGCTCGGCGGTCGTCTCCTCGATGAAGAAATGCGGCCGCCTCCCCGTCACCATGGGCGACCGCCTCTCCCTCCTCCGCAAGTTCTTCCCGAAAAACTTCCAACGCAAAGGCCTCCGCGACTGGTCCTTCTTCGTCGGCGGACTTCTCAGCGGCTGGAAGAGCCTGCGGCCCGCCTCCGGTGCCGGCGTCAACGTCCTTGATTTCTACAACATCGCCGAAGAGTTCGAGATGGGCCGCTATGCAAGCTCTCGCATCTTCCCCGGTTCCTTCCGCGAAAGGCTGACCAACCACCGTCCCGAAGACTGGTTCACCGTCCAGATGCCCTGGCCCGACCTGGGCGCCCTTATCACCAAGCTCATCTGCAACACCTACCTGCTCGAGAACGGAATGGCACAAGGCGACCGCCTCAGCATGTCCTGGGCCGTCGAGCTGCGGCTGCCCTTTGTCGATTACCGACTGGTCGAGACCGCCATCGGCCTCCGCAAAGCCTCACCCGACCACATGCTCCCGCCCAAAGCCCGGTTCCGCGAGGTCATCAAGGACATGCTGCCCCAGTGGGTACTCAACCGCCCCAAGACCGGGTTCACGCCGCCCAGCCAGGAATGGGTCGCGGCCCTCGTCGATCGCTACGGCAAAGACCTGGCCCACGGGTACCTCGTCGAACACGGCGTCCTCGACCCCAAAGCCGCCAAGTGGATCGCCCGAGAGCACGTCCGCATCTCGGCATGGCCCACCACGCTGTACAAAACCCTCGTCCTCGAATGGTGGGCCCGATCGATGGCCGCCTGCGCCCAGTACAAGCCCGCATCGGCCTTGCTGGCGAGCCCCAATCCAGAGTTGGTCAAGCTGCTCAATCAGCGGTCGTTCGTCAAAGAGGCCGAGCAAGCCAAGCCGTAGATCGGCGTCGAGCCCGCCACGTACCGCCGCGCTCCCCGCGAGACACGCCGCCAGTCACCCCCGCTAGTCACCCCGCCAGCGCGCTGGCGACCTCGTGCAACGTGGTGAACCCCGCAAGTGCTTTTTGATACCCGTCCTGTCGAAGCGACTGGAGATTCCCCTCGGTCAGCGCGTTCTTGACGATCTCGCGGGCGCTGGCCCTGCGCATGATCATCTCGCGGGCGTGATCCGAGATCGTCAGCAGTTCGTACACGCCCACGCGGCCCCGGTAGCCCGTGTTGCGGCACGACCGGCACCCCGTGCCGTGCACCAACGTCCTGACCCCCGAGAGGTTCAAGTCCGTCGGGATCTCGCCCGGAGTCGGCTCGTAGGGGGCGGCGCACTCCTTGCACACGCGCCGCACCAGCCGCTGGGCCATGATCGCCTCAACAGAGCTGGCAACCAGGAACGGCTCAACGCCCATGTCCAGCAACCTCGTGCTCGCACCCGCCGCGTCGTTCGTGTGCAGCGTGCTGAGCACCAGGTGGCCCGTCAGCGACGCCTGAATCGCCGTTTCGGCCGTCTCCTTGTCGCGGATTTCGCCGATCATCACGACATCGGGATCGTGACGCAGAATCGACCGAAGCCCGGCGGCAAAGTCGAGCCCCACTTTGTGATTCACCTGGATCTGGTTCACACCCTTGACGTGATACTCGACCGGATCTTCGACCGTGATGACCTTGATCTCGTCGCTGACGATGGTGTTCAGACTCGCGTACAGCGTCGTGCTTTTGCCGCTGCCCGTGGGGCCCGTGACCAGCAGAATCCCGTGCGGGCGGGCGACGCACGCCCGCCACGGGGATTCAACGGCGGCGGGCATCCCGAGCTGATCGAGGCTCATCAGCACCGCGGTCTTGCTCAGCACTCGCAGCACGACTCCCTCGCCAAAGAGCATCGGGATCGTCGACACACGAAGGTCGAATTCTTCCGGAGCCCGTCCCACTGGACGTGATCGAAAGCTGATCCGCCCGTCCTGCGGCTTGCGCTTCTCGGCAATGTTCAGGCTCGCCATAATCTTGATGCGGCTGATGACCGCCGCCCCGAAGCGATGGATCGAGGCCGGCACGTTCGCCCGCTGAAGCACCCCGTCGATGCGGTAGCGCACATTCAGCTCGTGCTCATAGGGTTCGATGTGCACGTCGGTCGCACGCTCGCCCACGGCCTCCGTCAGAATGTCGTTGACCAGCTTGACAACCGACGCCTCTTGAGCTGCTTCGGCCTCGTCTGTTTCTCCGCCACGGCCTGCCTTCACGTCGGCAAGCCCCGCCGACATCGCGTCGAGTGTGTCGCCACCCACTCCGTAGTTCGCCCGGATAAAATCCGATAGTGCCTCCCCGTCCGCAAGCACCGGCACGATCGAAAGCCCCGTCAGGATCCGCAATTCGTCGAGCGACGAGAGGTCGTACGGATCTCCAGTCGCGATTGTCAGAGATGATTCCTGTCTCTGGATTGGGACGCAGCGTCGCCGAAAGACCACTTTCGCCGGCACCAGCGCAAGAACCGCCGGATCCGCAACCACCTGCGATAGGTCCACCACGGGCATGTGGAACTGCTCGGAAAGGGCCTCCAGCAGCCGCTCCCGCGGGACCGCGCCCGTCCGCGCGAGTGATACGTCCAGGCGATCGCCCGTCACGGCGGCGTCAAGTTCCGCGCGCGCGAGTTCATCCGGTGTAAGCCAGCCGCGATGAAGGAGATAAGCGCCGAGTGTCATGAACGATCCCATTGTACGGGATCCCGACCCCGAGCGCACCGTCCGAGAATGTGAGCCGTGCAATCGTCCAATGGGCGTTGGACTCAGGCCGGGTACGTCGCGCTCGTGCGCTCGCTCTCCCACACCGTCACATCGCGCAGTCGTGCCCCGCGCCCCGTCGCATCGATTCTTGCGGCCAACAGGTCAAAGAACACTTTGGCGATATTCTCCACGCTAGGCACCAGCCCGCTCCCGTCGCGGAACTCGACCGAGTCGACGTTGAGGTAGGTGTGATCGAACCGGTCCAGAATCGCTTCCTTTGCGATCGCTTCCAGTTCGCCCTCGCGCAGCACGCCTGGGGTTGCGACAGGCACCTCGACTCGAGGCTCGAATACGTAGTTGTGGCCATGTCCGCTGGGATGGTTGCATTTGCCAAAGGCGCGTCGGTTCTCCTCCTCTGTCATGGACGCGACATGCAGCCGGTGTGACGCCGCAAACTCGAACTTCTGTGCGATCAACGCGATTCGTTCCACGTCGGGCATCGGCTCCTCCAGTTCCACCGAGATATAAGGCGAGATCTGCCACCGAAGATTCGAGAGACAAACTCCCGGCGTACCCGCTGAGAGCACCCCGGCCAGGGGTCCCCACACTCGCGCCAGTTCGGCAGGTAGGTGCAACTTCTCACCCCGGATTGACCGGGTCAAGCAATCTTCAAGTCGTGGAGCAACCACAGACCGAACAGCGGCGTCGATCGCCTTGATGTCGACGACATAAGTCAAGCGGGCATCTTGCTTTCCGACGCATGAAACCCGAAACTCCTCAAACCGAATCAGGCTATCGATGGACGGCCACCCGGCATATCCGTTGGCGATTGAGTCCGGGATGGTTGGTGTTCTTCCGGTGGGGCTGCACCCGAATCGCACCGTTCTGGTAAGCTTCATACGAATCTCGGGATATCGTAGACCCTGCCTTGGTCGGCTCGTGCCGCCGGGCGCTGAATGCCGGGAGGGATCCCGGCGAAACTATGGAGACTGAACCAATGAAGAAACTCGTCAAAGCTCTGATTCCTTTTGCTGTGGTCGCTTCCGCGGGTGTTGTGCTCGTTGGCTGCGAAGACAAGCCCGCCGCAAAGCCGGCCGCGAAGCCCGCTGAAAAGGCGGTTGAAAAGGCAGCAGACAAGGCCACCGAGAAGGCGGCCGAGGCCATTCCCGAGAAGAAGTAATCCGTTTGGATTGCGTCACCGAATACTGCGGCGGTCGTCTGTACAAGGCGACCGCCGTTTTTCGTTCTCTCTCCTCCCGGGCCACCGTCAGACCGCATCATTCAAAGGAATCATCCCCATGCTGACTCCATCGCTCATCCTCGCCCTCTGCGCCTGGCAGCCAGACGCACCCAAGCCCAATGTTCCCGCCCCCTCGTCGCCGGCAACTCCTGCGACCCCTGCCGAGCCCGAGAAGAAGGACGCGAAGATCGACCCTTACGTCCTTGGCTTCAAGATGCAGGACATCGACGGGAAGGAGCAAGACCTCTCGCAGTACAAGGGCAAAGTGGTGATGATCGTCAACGTTGCCAGCAGGTGCGGGTACACCCCTCAATACAAAGGTCTGCAAGAGCTGTATGAACTCAAGAAGGACAAAGGGTTCGTGATCTTGGCGTTTCCCGCGAACGACTTCGCCGGCCAAGAGCCCGGAAAGGACTCCGAGATCAAGGAGTTCTGCACAGGAACCTACAAAGTCACCTTCCCGTTGTTCGCTAAAGTTGCGGTCAAAGGCAAAGACCAGTGCGAGTTGTACAAGAAGCTCGCCGCCCAGCCCAAACCCATCGGCGGCGACCCCAAATGGAACTTCCAGAAGTTCCTCGTCGACAAACAAGGGAACGTCGTGGCGCGGTACGAACCCAAGGCGGAGCCCAAGGACGGCGACATCACGAAGAAAATCGATGAGTTGCTCGCCGCCGTAGAACCGAAAAAAGACGAGAAAGTAAAATAATTTATCGGACCCCATGCCGCCCAACCTGGGCCGTCGCTCAGAGGCCCAGCTTGGTCAGCATCCGCGACAAGGTTCCCCTGCAGACGGCTTCCTCGTTGAAGGGTTCTTTAGTGATGATCACGCGCGTCGAACCGTCGCGGGCCTCGATACGCACCCGCACCTTTGGGAAATCGCCCGACCGAGCGGGATGGGCCACGACTTCGCCCTCGACGTCGGATGTGGTCAGTTTTGCCACGGAATAGCCCTGATCCCGGAACGCTGCGTCAGCCGCCGCCGCAACCGCCTGGACCGAAGCCTCTGCGGGAAGAAACGACACGAGCTGGAACCCGTTGTATGTGGCTGTGATGCCGGTACGCCCCTGAACTCGTTCGACCGGCTGGCAACCGACAAATGCGACCCCGACAACAATAGCAAGAAGCGCGGGAGCATTTGATCGTATTTTGTTCGTATTTGGCATGTGAGAAGTCCTTTCGGGAGGATTGTTGCCGAGATGTGGGACAGAAGGTAGTCCATCGGGGAGTTGATTGGAGGCTGTGGGGTGCCTTTGATTCCTTCCCGGTCGAGAGAACGGGTTCGTTTGGCCTTTGTCGGGCTATCGAAGAACGAGTTTGAACGAAGAGGTGCGCATGGCGATCCGAGTGAAGTCGCGGAGCGGAGAATCCCACGAGCAATTGCTCCGTCGATTCAAGAAGCTCTGTGAGAAGGAAGGCTTGACGAAGGACATCCGTAGGAAGGAATTCTACGAGAAGCCTTCGGAGCGGAACCGCCGCGCCGCCCGCAAGAGCGTGGCGCGTCGAATCAAGGAAGATTTCGGCCCGGTTCGTCCGACCGAACGTCTGTAATTTCATGAAGGTTCCGGGACCGTGTGCCGACGGGTGTCGCCGTCGAGCGGGCCGGAACCGATTTCATTTTTCGATTTTTTCCGTCGCGCGAAGCGGCGTCGAACTCGTGAGGAGCCCAAGCTCATGTTCCAGAGGCTGAAAAACCTGCAATTGTGGTCCCCGCTGCTGGCGGTGATGTTCGCGGTGTGCGCGATCGCGGCGATGCCGACATCGGCGCAGGCCGAGCCCGCACCGACGGCCTTGAATGAGATGGCCGCTCCCGAGGCTTCCGAGCCCGGCAAGAAGGCTGCGCACAAGCCCGGCGGGGAGGTCAACATTGTTCTTCCCGACTTCACGAACGCGAACAACAAGACCGCGTTCATGGGTGGGCTCAGCGGGCACAACCTGCTTCTCGGTGGGCTGTTAGTTTCGGCCCTGGGGCTTGGCTTCGGGTTCATGATCTACATCAGCCTGCGGAACATGCCCGTCCACCGCTCGATGCTCGATATCTCCGAGTTGATCTACGAGACGTGCAAGGCGTATCTGTTCCGCCAGGGCAAGTTCCTGATGATCCTCTGGACGTTCATTGCCATCGCGATGGTCGCTTACTTCAAGTGGCTCGTTGAGGTGTCTTGGACCGACATGGCGCTCATTCTCGGGTTCTCACTGATCGGGATCGCGGGCTCATACGGGGTGGCGTGGTTCGGGATCCGAGTCAACACGTTCGCCAACAGCCGGGCCGCATTTGCATCCCTCCGCGGGAAGCCTTTCCCGACGTACGACATTCCGCTGAAGGCGGGGATGTCGATCGGGATGACGCTCATCAGCGTCGAGCTGCTGATCATGCTCATCATCCTGCTGTTCCTGCCCAGTGATATCGCGGGCAAGTGCTTCATCGGCTTCGCGATCGGTGAGTCGCTTGGCGCGGCGGTGCTGCGTATCGCGGGCGGCATCTTCACGAAGATCGCCGACATCGGTTCTGACCTGATGAAAATCGTGTTCAAGATCAAGGAAGACGACGCCCGCAATCCCGGCGTGATCGCCGACTGCGTGGGCGACAACGCGGGTGACTCTGTGGGCCCCAGCGCCGACGGGTTCGAGACCTACGGCGTAACGGGTGTGGCGCTCATCACCTTCATCATGCTGGCGATCATGCCCGGGCTGTACCTGCCCGCGGGGATGACCGACGCCAACGCGACGGCCGAGATGAAAGCCGCGGCGGAGGCGGCGCAGTCGAGTGTGCAAGTCCAGCTCCTGGTCTGGATCTTCATGATGCGCATCATCATGGTGCTCGCTTCCGTGGGTGCCTATTACTTCAACCACGTGCTGGCCAAGGGCGCGTACGGCAACGCGAACAAGATGAACTTCGAAAAGCCCCTGACGAACCTCGTGTTCATCACCTCGGGCGTCTCGATCGTGCTGACGTACGTCGCGTCGTACCTCCTGATCCCCAACATCAACGGGGATCCGACGCTCTGGTGGAAGCTGTCGTCGATCATCACGTGCGGCACGCTCGCCGGGGCGATCATCCCGGAACTTGTCAAGGTCTTTACCTCGACCGAGAGCGCCCACGTCCGGGAGGTCGTTTCGAGCTCGAAAGAGGGTGGGGCTTCGCTCAATATCCTCTCGGGGCTCGTCGCCGGAAACTTCTCGGCGTACTGGCTGGGCATCGCGATCATGGGACTCATGGGCGCGGCGTACTACATCGCCTTGATCCCCAACGACTCGGGCCACACCCTCGGGAACCTCATGGTCGCCCCCGCCGTGTTCGCGTTCGGCCTCGTCGCGTTCGGGTTCCTGGGCATGGGCCCGGTCACGATCGCGGTCGACAGCTATGGACCGGTGACCGACAACGCTCAGTCCGTCTACGAGCTCTCGACTATCGAGACCATCCCGGGGATCAAGGACGAGATCAAGCGCGACTTCGGGTTCTCGCCCGATTTTGAGAAGGGGAAGGAGTTCCTCGAAGAGAACGACGGCGCGGGCAACACCTTCAAGGCCACGGCTAAGCCCGTGCTCATCGGCACAGCCGTCGTCGGCGCCACGACCATGATCTTTGCGCTCATCGTGGGCCTGACGCACGGGCTGACGGAGAACCTCGACAAGCTCGGGCTGATGCACCCCCCGTTCCTCCTCGGGCTCATTTCGGGCGGCTGCGTGATCTACTGGTTCACCGGTGCCTCGATGCAGGCCGTTTCCACAGGCGCGTACCGCGCGGTGGAATTCATCAAGCAGAACATGAAGCTTGAGGGCGCGACCAAGGCCAGCGTCGAGGACAGCAAGAAGGTCGTCGACATCTGCACGCAATACGCACAGGCGGGCATGTTTAACATCTTCTGTGGCGTGTTCTTTGCCACGCTGGCGTTTGCATTCTACGACAGCTTCTTCTTCATCGGGTTCCTCGTCAGCACCGCGCTCTTTGGCCTCTTCCAGGCCATCTTCATGGCCAACGCCGGCGGCGCGTGGGATAACGCCAAGAAAATCGTCGAGACTGAGCTCAAAGCGAAGGGCACCGATCTTCACGCCGCCTGCGTCGTGGGCGACACCGTGGGCGACCCCTTCAAGGACACCAGCTCGGTGGCGATGAACCCCGTGATCAAGTTCTGCACGCTCTTCGGGCTTCTTGCCGTCGAACTGGCAATCTCGATCACCGCCAAGCAAGGCGACGCCGTACTGACGCACAGCCTCGCGGCCGCCTTCTTCGCCGTCTCCATGTTCTTCGTGTGGCGCTCGTTCTACGGGATGAAGATCGGCGGCGGGCTCAAAGCCGCTCATTGATCCAGAATCTGAATTCAGACCCAAAGGGGCACATCACGCGATGTGCCCCTTTTCATTGGTGAGTTGGTCGGTGGGTTCCACTGATGAAGGCGGACGAATTCCGGAGATCTCGGGCTCGATGATCGCCTCTAAGACTGCCGGGACGAACAGGAACCCTTGTTCTTTCCGCACGGGCAGCACCCGCCCCCCGCACCACCCCCACCACCGCCTCCACTTGAAGCCTGCGCGTGGCTGGACGAAAACGAAGAGAGCTTGCGGACAAATTCACGCCCTTTGCCCTCGGGGTCTTCGACGGGTGCATCGGCGTCCTTGATCGGTCGGAGCAACTCGATGACCGAGCCATCTTGCACACAGCGGTACTCGTAGATCGGCATGGACAAGGATAGGCGAGATTGTGGGCTTCCCGGACGGCATGTCGAGGGTGGATTTGGTATGCTTTCGGTGTTCGGCGGTGAGGGGGGGCAAGGGCGAGTGAACGGAGGCTTGATCGCGTGGCAGACATGTGCGAGTCGTGTTTTGCGGTCCTTCAGCCGGGGCAAAGGGCGTGCCCGGTCTGCGGCACTGCGCTCACGCCATCCTCAAAGTCGTCGGCAAGTGCTGCGCCATCGCCGATTCCAAGCGGTGGAGACATCCAGTCGCCCCCCACTGACCAGGCCACACCTCGCGCAGCGATGGCTCCTCCGCCCGCTCACGCAGCCCCTGCGACGGGGGCGTCAATGCCAGACGATGTTGATTCGGACATGTTGATGACCGCCCCGGCAGCAGCCCCGCGTCCGACGATCGAGAAGAATCCATCAATGCCCGCGAATGGTGTAGGGGCGAACACCCCTTCGGAGGTGATTTTCGATGACTCGAGCATGACATCGCCGGTTCCTCCGATCGGGCGGCCTCTATCCGTCGTCGCGGGCGCGACGCGTCAAGGCGGCTCCCCGATGAGCGCTGTGATGAGCCCGGGCGGAGGAGGCGGCAAGCCCGACTCGAATTCGATGCTGGGGACGACGCCCCTTCTCGATCTGGGTCGATTTGTGCCCGGCACAATGCTCGGACAGCGGTACCGCATCGCTGGGCGTCTGGGCAAGGGCGGCATGGGCGAGGTATACCGAGCAGACGATCTCAAGCTCGGTCAGCCCGTCGCGATGAAATTCCTACCCGAGGAATTGTCGCAAGATCAGGCCGCGCTGACGAGGCTGATCAACGAAGTCAAGATCGCGAGGCAGGTATCGCACCCCAACGTCTGTCGCGTGTACGACATCGGCGATATGGACGGGCTCCATTTCATCTCGATGGAGTACGTGGACGGGGAAGACCTGGGCACGCTGCTGCGGCGGATCGGGCGGCTGCCCAATGACAAAGCGCTGCAACTCGCCCGGCAGATGTGCGCGGGGCTTCAGGCCGCCCACGAGAAAGGCGTGCTGCATCGGGATCTTAAACCCGCGAACATCATGATCGACGGCCGCGGTGCGGTTCGACTGATGGACTTCGGGCTCGCAGGGCTTGCCAAGGACCTGGAAAAAGAAGGCTCGCGTGCCGGCACGCCCGCGTATATGGCACCCGAGCAGTTGCACGGGCGGGGAGTCACGGCTCGCAGCGATATCTACTCTCTTGGGCTCGTTCTGTACGAGGTGTTCACGGGCAGGCCGGCGTACCGCCCATCGAGCATGTCCGAGCTCGTTCAACTCCATAGCAAGCCGCTTCCGGGGCTTCGGACAATCGTCGCTGATATCCCAGAGCCGGTTGATGAAGCGGTGATGCGGGCGATTGTGGCCGAGCCCGCCGGGCGACACGCCTCGGTCATCGGCCTGGCGGCGTCGCTGGGCGGTCAGGATCCACTCGCGGCGGCGCTCGCGGCCGGAGAGATGCCAAGCCCGGAGTTGGTCGCCGCTTCAGGCGGGCGTGGGACTCTCACCATGCCCATCGCCGCGAGTATTCTCGCCGCCATCGTTGCGGGGCTCCTCGTGATCGCGGCCATGGCGCCCAAGTTGAGAATCGCTGGTGTCGAGAACCCTGTAGAGCCCCCAACGCTTGCACGTCTGGCCGAGGCCGTTCTGACGCCGTCGCTCCCTTCCATGAGCCAGGCGCCGGGATCGGTTGCATACGGCTTCATTGAGCAGCGCGTCGGAGGCGAGGGTGACTCTGCCGGGGAGAAGGCCCTGCGTTTCTGGTATCGCAGGGCGCAGGATCCGCTGATTCCCGCGGTATCCAGCGAGCCAGTCGGCCCTGATCATCCCGCACGCGACAAGCCAGGTGCTGGTCTCGTCATTCTCGACAGCAAGGGCGCGATCGTGCGGTTGGAAGTTTCGCCGATCGAAGCACCTCCGGGAGGTACACCCAACTGGAGTGAAATCATCAAGACTGCGGCAGTCCCGAAGGACGAGCCGAGGAAGTCCGAACCAGCGATCGTCCCTCGCGTCCCGGCTGACCAGCGTGCCGCGTGGGAATGGACGCTCCCCGATGGTTCCATCACCCGCTGCGAGGCAGCATCCCTGGGCAAGACCCCTGTCTATCTCGAAGTCTTTCCTCGCTACAAACCCCCGGTTGCGGCCGCGTCGCAGGACGACGGCCGCCTCAACACGTTTCTTACCGCCGCGATGGTGTCGGGGCTTGTGTACGGGGGGCCGATCGTGCTTGCCGTCTACAACCTTCGGCTGGGGCGGGGAGACCGCCGCGGGGCGATGCGGCTCGCGCTGGGCGCGTTCATCGTCTCCATACTCGAGTGGTTCCTCAGGACCCGGCTGATCGCCGATGCCGGCCTGGTGGCTATTCTCCCAGGAGTGGCCGGGGATGCGATGTTTTGGGCCGCCCTGCTCTGGGTTCTCTACATCGGCATCGAGCCTTTCATCCGCCAGGCCTGGCCTCAATCGCTCATCTCTTGGAGCCGCCTGCTCTCGGGCGACGTCCGCGACGGCCTAGTCGGGCGTGATGTGCTCTTTGGCGTTGGGCTCGGCGTCGCATGGTCCGTCTTCGTTCAGATCCTTCACGGGATCGGGAGCGGGGACACGGCGGCGGCCGGGAAGATCGCGCCCCTCTCGATGGACGCACGTTCACTCGACGGGTTCAAGACCTCGGCGGGTATCGTTCTGGACGCTCTCAAAGACGCCGTACTCCTCCCGCTCGTCATCCTGCTGCTCGTTCCATTGGTCCGCTCAGTGGTGAAGCAGAAAGCCGCCGCGGAGGGCGTGGTGTTCATTGTGCTCGCCTTTGCCTTCGTCGTTGTGCTCACGCTGCAGACTGGAAAGACCGATTCGGTTGGTTTGGGCATGCTGATCGTCGGCGGATTCCTCGCCGCGGGAGTGGGCACCTACGTCATCTCCAGGCTGGGCGCGCTCGCTCTCATGGGATCGTTCCTTGCCGCCGGAGTCATCTCCCGATTCCCGATCACGCTGAATTCCGATGCCTGGTACTTCCCGCGAACGTTGCTCGCCTTTGCCGTTCTGCTCGGGCTCGCGGGATATGGGTTCCGCCTGACTGTTGCCAAGCGGAAAATGCCCACGGGGTGGTCAAGCTGAACCGCGTCTTCGCCCGGAGAGCTCTCATGAAGCCGACCATTGTTATCCTGGCGCTCGCACTCCTTACGAGCATCGGGGTCGCCTCACCGGAGTCTTCGTTCGAATCCGCAAATTCTGCAGCGCCGCGAGCCGCTCGCAACTTCGATCCAAGGGCGAAGTGGTTTCCGGATCGCGACTGGGTGCTCTTTCGGCGAGAAACACCGGAGGGAGAATTCGCCTTTCATATCCTTGACGCAGCGACCGGATCGATCAGCCCGCTCCTCACGACGACCCTCGTCGACGCGTTCGCGGACAAAGGTGCACAGGCTCCGGCGATTGATCTCGCGCAGGCTCTCCCGAACGGTCAGGTCGCGGTGCGACTGCGTGGATCGCCCGCATCGTGGCTCGTTACGGTTGAGCCTCGGTCGGCCGAACTCTTCCCCGCAGGCCCAGAGAGCCCGTTTGCGACCGCTTTGTTCGCCGAGTCGCGTCGCTCTCGCTCGGGAGGCCCCACAACCTCGATCACCATCGTCAACTCGACCGATCAGCCCCTCGACCTGGATTGGATCGACATGTCGGGAAATCCAAAGGGCTACGGCACCGTCGCCCCGCGGCAGACTCGCGACCAGCACACCTACGCCGGACACGTCTGGCGTCTCAAACGCCCCGATGGCGTCGTGCTCGGTTCCGTCGAGGCCCGCGAAACGCCCACCACCGCGGTCGTTGAGACTCTCGAGCCTGTTGCCCCGGAGAAGCCCCGGACAGCTCCGACATCACCAGACACCGGGCCCCGGGTGGAGTTCCGCGATCACAACGCCACGCTTGTTCGAGGCGATCGCTCTCGCGTCACGCTTACGACCGACGGCAGCCCGACGCGGCCTTATACAGGCCCGGTGACGTGGTCGCCCGATCGATCGAGGGTGGTGCTCATGAGGCGCCACCATGTGGCAAAGCGAAAAGTGACGCTCGTCGAAAGCTCGCCCACCGATCAGGTCCAGCCAAAGACGCGAACCATCGACTATGTCAAGCCCGGCGACGACATCGACACAGAGATCCCGTGTTTGTTTGACGCCGCAAGCGGGGCCAGGATCGCGATCGATGAGTCTCTGTTCCCAACGCCCTGGGACATTTCACGGATCCGCTGGCGGCCCGACTCGTCATCATTCACATTTCTCTATAACGAGCGTGGACACCGGGTGATGCGTGTGATCGAAGTGACACCCACGGGCTCATCGAGAGCTCTTGTTAACGAGGAGTGTCCGACGTTCTTCGACTACGCAGCGAAGCTCCACGCCGAGTTTGTGGGTCCGAATGATCACTTCATGTGGATGTCGGAGCGTTCGGGCTGGAACCATCTGTACCTTTACGCCCGCGATGGATCGAGCGTGCCCGTCACACAAGGGCCATGGGTGGTCCGAAGAGTCCATCGCATCGAGGCAGCCCCGGACAATTCCAATACTCGGGTGTGGTTCTGGGCCATGGGGATCATCCCCGGCCAAGACCCCTATCACGAGCATCTTTGCCGGATTAATCTGGACGGCTCCGGACTCGTGGTTCTCACCGCCGGCGACGGCACGCACTCGGTCTCCGACGAGGGATTCTCCGCCTCTGGGCGGTTCTTCATTGACCGCTACAGCCGGGTCGATCTGCCTCCCGTGACCGAAGTGCGGTCTTGCGTCGACGGGGCTCTCTCCGCCGAGTTATCACGTGGCGAGGTCTCGCGGCCTGAAAGTTCGAGGGAAGCGCCCGAACGGTTCGTTGCCAAGGGCAGAGACGGTCGGACGGACATCTATGGAATCATCCTCCGCCCCTTGCCATTCGATCCGGCTCGCCGATACCCGGTGATCGAGCAGATCTACGCCGGGCCGCACGGCTACCACGTTCCCAAGGACTACCGAGGCGGTTTCGGTGTCGCCGACGAATTCGCGGCACGCGGGTTTGTCGTCGTAATGATCGACGGCATGGGCACCAACTGGCGCTCCAAGGCGTTCCATGATATCGCGTGGAGAGACCTTGCCGACGCAGGCTTTCCCGACCGCATCGCATGGATGAAGGCCGCTGCGGAGTCGAGGCCATGGATGGATCTCGAGAACCGCGGACGGGGCGTGGGCATCTACGGCGGCTCGGCCGGCGGCCAGAACGCCATGCGGGCTCTCATCGACCATCATTCGTTCTACAAGGTTGCCGCAGCTGATTGCGGGTGCCACGACAACCGTATGGACAAGATCTGGTGGAACGAGCTCTGGATGAGCTGGCCGGTCGGCGTGCACTACGAAGCCAGCAGTAATGTCGCCCACGCCGCGAAATTGCAGGGCCGGTTGCTGCTGACCGTCGGCGAGCTCGACGAGAACGTCGACCCCGCCAGCACGATGCAGGTGGCCGCCGCGCTGATCCGGTCCAATAAAGACTTTGAGATGCTTGTGGTTCCCGGAGCCGGACACGGCGCGGGCGAATCGCCCTTTGCTCGTTCAAAGCGGTTCGCGTTCTTCGAACGCTACCTCCGAGGAACGTAGCTCATTCCCTGTCATCGTGCAGCATCCGAACAGGGGGAGAGTCGAGATCGTCGTATTCTCCTCGCCTGACCGCCCACACGAAGGCCAGCAGCGCCAGCCCCGCGATCCCCAGCGCGACGGGCATCACGATCACAATCACCGACATGAGGCCTCCCTTTCCGCGCAGCATGAGCGACGCTCGGCACCCGCGTTGACCGATCCCACGCAACAGCCCCCCTTCTTTGGAGGCAGCTCCGACGCACGCCACACCCGCGCCCGCATGGCCACCGCCAAGGTAGACAGAGAGCTGATTGGCATGAGCGCCGCCGCGAGCATCGGGTGGATTATGCCGCCAACCGCGAGACCACCCGCGAGGAGGTTATACGCGAGCGAGACCAGTAGCATCCGGCGGATCGTCATCACCATGCGGGGCCCCGCCTCAACCAAGTCAGCAAGCCGCGTGAGTCCGGGCGTCGAAAGATGCACATCCGCCGCTGCGAGGCTGGCCTCGGCACCCCCGTGGACAGCAACGCCGACATGAGCCGCGGCCAAGGCGGCCGCGTCGTTGACCCCGTCACCCACCATGAGGACCGTACCCGGGAATCCCGCGTTCGTAAGCTGCCGAACCCGGTCCAGCTTCTCCTCGGGCGAGAGCCCGCCCTCACAGCGATCCTCGTTGAGCCCGAGCTGCGCCCCAACGCGGTGGACGATCGAAGCGTCATCACCCGACAGGATGCGCAGCTCCCAGCCGGCGCGCCTGAGCCGATCCAACGCCTCGGGAGTCCCCGCACGGGCGCGGTCGCTCAGCGCGACGGCACCGATGACCTCATCCCCCCTTCCCACGAGCACGGGAGAGGCACCCAGCTCCGAGATCTGCGATAACCACGTTTCGGAATCCCCGTGTCTGACACAGCGGTCCCTGACGAACTCGGGTGAGCCCACCACAATTCTCTCGCCCCCGACCCTCCCCTCGACGCCGCGCCCCATCACGTGCCGCACATCGCTCGCGTCGGGAGCCGCTCCTGACGCTTCCGAGAGAAACGCCGATGCAACCGGGTGTTTCACGCCGCGCTCCAGAGCAGCTCCGACTTCCACAGCATCCGGCGAACCGAACACCCCGGTAATGCGCCACGCACCCTCGGTCAGCGTTCCCGTTTTGTCGAGAACCACGACTCCGGGGCGTGACAGCCGTTCGAGCACGTCTCCTCCCTTGATGAGAACGCCGTCTTTCCCGGCCCTGCCGATCGCGAGTGCGACCGCAACCGGGGCCGCGATCCCCAGCACGCAAGGGCACGTGACGATCAGGACCGCCATCGCGTTGTCGAGGGCTCGCGAACGGTCGATCCCGAGCCAAAGCACATAGGTCAAGACAGCCGCGATGGGCACGACGACGACAAACCAGCCTGCGACCGAGTCTGCGAATCGGATGATCGGTGCACGCCGCGTTGCCGCCTCCTCCACCGTGCGCATCAATGCGGCTGCCCGTGTGCCACGTCCCGTTGCCGACGCCCGGACTTCGATCGGGGCCGACGTGTTCACGGCCCCTGCGTAAACACGCGTCCCCACGGCCACCTTGCTCGGCGTCGACTCTCCCGTCAAGAGTCCCGAGTCCACCGTCGAAACTCCCTTGACCACCTCACCGTCAACGGCAATCGACTCGCCGGCCTTGACCAAGATGACATCACCCTCCCGCAGGGACTCCGCAGGTGTGTGCTGCCAACGACCATCCTGCCCCAGCCGCACCGCGGCGAACGGCGTCAGCGTGTACAGCAGCGAGACAGCGTCTGACGCCCACCGCTGCTGCCGAAGACCGATGAACCGCCCGGCCAGCAGCAGCGTCACGAGCATGGTCAGCGAGTCGAAATAGAGCTCGCCACGATCGAGAACCGTGTTCGCGATCCCCGCAACCCCGCCCGCCAGTAGCGCCAGCACGATGGGCACGTCGATGCTGGGCGTCCGCGAGACCACCGCCCTCCATGCCGATGCGAAGAACCCAGCGCCGGGCCAACCCAGGCACGCCACTCCCATCACGCACGAGAGCCACCGCAGAGCCAGCCTCAGCTCGTCGGCCATCCCATGGAAGTACCCGCCATACAGCGCGAACGCAATCATCATCACGTTCCCGGACAACGCGGCGGCGGCAGCGATCTTGATCAACGACGCCCGATCCTGCGCACGGGCCCGTTCCCGAGCAGACTGCTCCCGCAACGGGTGCGGCGCATACCCAAGCCGCGCGAGTGTTCCCGCGACGACCGACAGCCTCACCTCGCGCGGGTTCCAAAGCACCGACACCTCGCCGTGACGGATCGACACACGGGCTTCAACCACACCGCGCACCATCCTCGGGAGTTTCTCGATCAGCCACAAGCAACCCGCGCAGTGGATCCCCGCGAGTGCAAGTGATACCCGGCGAGTTCCGTCCGGGAGCATCGCCGCGTGCGTCGCGAGGAACGACTCGTCGTCGAACTCCGCGCACGCCCGGTCCGGAGCTGTCTCATCGGGCCTCGTCGCCAGCTCGCCCGCCGATGAAACGATCGCGTAGTAGGAACCCAGCCCGCACGACGAGATGAGCGACCGGGCCGCCTTGCAGCCCCCGCAACAGAACTGCTCCGACGCTCCCGTATCGACGAGCCCTTCGGGGACCTCGGCCCCGCAGTGCGCACAGATCGTCTCCGGCATCGTCGTCGTCATCGTACCTCCTGGGCTCCATGGCACACGGGCTTGGGCACCATCGGAAGACGCAGCGACGCGTTCACGCCGCCCGGCGTCACTTCTGGCAAGACCATTCCCGCGAAGCCGCCGCGTGTTGTGAGCGAGGCAACGCACAGCCCGAACATCGCCGCCGTCGCCGCCAACGAGGCGCGAGGCCCCAGCTTCGCCAGCCCCCGACGGGCACCGAGCCCTAACGCAGATAGTGCGGGCACCGTACCCAGCCAGAAACACCCCATCACACCGGCCCCTCCCAGCACCGATCCCGTGCCCCCGGCGATCGCGGCGAACGCGTACAACCATCCGCAAGGAAGCAGCGTTGTCACAAGCCCGATCGCACCCGCCCGAGGGACGGGTCCAAGCGTCCACGCCGCCCGATGCGCGGCCTCAACCACCGCGAGCCATGGCCGCGGGGTACACGCCAGTGGCAATCGAATCCCGCCGAGCTGCAGCGCACGCGCGGCCACCATCAGACCCAGCACGAACGCCGACATCCACACCGCCCCGCGCTGAAGACCGACAAGGTTTGCCGACGAGTCCACGCCCGCTCCCAGCCCGCCGACCATGCACCCCATCGCCGTGTACGTGATCAGCCGACCAACGTGGTATGCCGTCATGGCCCATCGCGACCGTGTTGGCTTTCCCCCCACGGCAAACGCCATCGTCGCGAACGGCCCACACATTCCCACGCAGTGGGTGCTTCCGATCAGGCTCGTTGCGATGATGGTGAGCCCCAGTTCGATCATGCGCGCGACCCCGTTCCGACGACTACGGAACGAACAAACCGATCTGACCCGCGGACCGCTGTGATGCGTACCTCGTAGCTCCCGGGCTTCCAACGTGTGAGCACCGCGGACACCGCCCCGGAGTCCTCCCGCTCCAGCGTCACTCGTTCCCATTGCCCCGACTCGGATCGGTGGATCGTCTCGGCCCACGCCGAGTCAACAACGACAGCTTCGCCCGACGCCTGGGAGAAACGGATGCGTAGCACCCCGTTCTCGAGCTCTGCCGCCACGTTCCAACCGAGTCTGTCGCTCGCGGCCCGCTCGACAGCGCGACGATCTGCCTGCAACCCACGCTCGTACGCCTCGGGCTCTGCGGCGGGAGCACCGTTCCGGCTCGATGCGTACAAAAGCACACCCATACCGCTCGCGTTGACCGCCAGCAGTACGATCACTAACCCCGGCCAAGGCCACCACGACGACTGATCTGAATTGGTACCGCTCACTTCGATTCTCCCGCTGGCCCCAGCATCAGGTAAGGCGTACTCCGTTCAACACCCGTCGCCGAAATCTGCAGCACCACGCCCGCATGCCCTCCTCGGAACGCGCCCCGAGGCGCGAGGATGGTCAGCGTCCGTTCTACCATCTCTCCGGGCGCAACTTCGATTTCAGACTCGGCGTCCTCAAGACGAGCACCCTCGACACCCATGACTGTGAGCCGATAAGTCCGCGACTCACGCTCGCGGTTCACAACGTGCAGCCGCACCTGGTTTGCCACCTCGTCCGACGCCATCAGCGTGAATGGCATCCCCTTGCCACGGAACACCCTCACCTCAAGAGGCGACGAGAACATCAGCAGATAAAGAAACGCCCCAAAGATCGCCGACACCACCAGCGGATATACGACCAGCCTGGGCCTGAACCGGCTCTTGCCCCCTGCATCCAGCGCCTCCTGCGAACTGTACCGGATCAATCCTTTGGGTCGTCCGATCTTGGTCATCACCGCATCGCACGCATCGATGCACTGCGCACACCCCACGCACTCCATCTGAAGCCCATCGCGGATGTCGATCCCCGTAGGACACGTCTGCACGCACAGCGTGCAATCGATGCAGTCGCCCGTGGCTCTCTGACCGAGCACAGGCAATTCCACGCGAGACGCCCTTCCCCGCGGCTCGCCCCGTTTGCCGTCGTACGTGACGATCATCGAGCCCCGATCCAGCATCACGGACTGAAAGCGCCCGTAAGGGCACACGATAATGCACGTTTGTTCGCGGAAGTACGCGAAGTCGAACAACATGAGCAGCGACACCACGCAGACGATCGCAAAGCCCACCGGGTGCGCACCGGGCGAGCCCAGAATCCACTGCGACAGCCTGTCCCACGACACGAAATACGCCAGAAACGTGTGCGCGAGCGCCACACTCACGAGCACATAGAGCCCGATCTTGGCCCCGCGACGCCACGCCCTGCCCCTCTTCGCCCACCGCTCCAGTGGACGGAACACGAACTCCATGTACACCGTTTGCGGACACGCCCACCCGCACCACACCCGCCCCCACAGCGCGGTGACCGTGAAGATGCTCAGTGCCGTCCCGACCAGAAGCAGCGCCAGCAGGATCGAGTCCGTCGGCAAAAAAGTTCGACCCAGAATCGTGAACTCTCGGCGGACAACATCAAGCAGAACCGCGGGGCGGCCGTCCACTCGCAGATGAGGCAGCGTCACGAAAACCGCGATCAGCAGCCATGCCACAGCACGCCGAGCCGTCAGGAACCGCCCAGGCGATAGCTTGGGATTGAGCCACCGACGCGACCCGTCACGGTTCAACGTCGATAGAACTCGATCCGGCGGCTCAACGCGTTCTCGTGTCACCTCGTCCCGCTCACTTTCCCTTTTCGGCGATCGGCCATGCCGCGACCGCCTCGCCTTCGGGTGCACGCCCCGCGACGTTCTGCCCCCGAAGTGATGCGACGTACGCCGCTGCCAGCACGATCTCGTTCGTGCTCAGCCGCGACTTCCATGCGGGCATCGCCCCGTCCGCTGCACCCTCCAAGACCACCGTCGCAAAGTCACCAAGTTTCTTGACGTTCTTGTATCGATCGTCGGTCATGTTCGGGCCGACGATCCCCTGCCCGTACATCCCGTGGCAGCTCGCGCACTGCAGCTTGTAAACGCTGTGGCCAATGTCCAGCCATTCTGGCTTTGACATCACCATCGCGAGCGTCGCCTCGTCCGTGCCCAGAGTGCCCATGCCAGCAAACTGCCGACGCTGGGCCTCCGCCCGCTCCTCCGCGTACAGCACTTCCAGCGTCGGCGCCTCCCGGTTGGTTTCCCAGTACAGGAAATAGGGAATCGACAGCACGATCGTCACAATGAACAAATAGTGCCACCAGCTCGGCGTCGGGTTGTCGTACTCCTTGATCCCGTCGTATTCGTGCGAAAGCAACTCTCCGTCTGCCACTGTCCGAAGCCCATGCGCCACTCCCGCTTCTGATTCATGATTGCTCATTTGTCCTCCTCGAACGGGATCCTCGCGAGTTCCTCGTGCCCGGCAGTTGATCTCCACACCCGCACCGACACCGCCGCAAACACACTCAGAAAGATCACCAGCGCCACCTCAGGCCACACCGTCAAGTCCATCCGACTCATAATGTCACTCAGTCTCATGGCGTTCCTCCTGCCGTGTCTTCCGCCGGTACGGGCGCTGTCAACGGCTTCGAGATGTCCGTTCCCAGCCGCTGCAAGTACGCGATGAGCGCCGTCACTTTCTTCTGCGATAGGTCCGCGGGGATCCCCGCTGGCATCGCCCCGCCCGCCTGCGCCTGGATCGACGCCGCGATCGCTTTGGCCTGCTCCTTCGCACCTGCAATCGCGACCTCAGGCTTGACCTCTCCTCCATACGGAACCCCAAGCATCGCCATCGTCTGCACACGCCCGGAAATCGACGCCCAGTTCACATCCTGTTCGATCAGGTGTGCGTACGCGGGCATGATCGTCTGCGGCGTCACCTGCCGCGGATCCTGGAAGTGCAACAGGTGCCACAGGTTCGACTGGCGGCCTCCCTCTCGATGAAGGTCCGGGCCGATCCGCCGGCTGCCCCACTGGAACGGATGGTCGTACACAAACTCACCCGCTTTGCTGTACTCTCCGAATCGCTGCGTCTCGTGGTACAGTGGCCTCACCATCTGGCTGTGGCAGTTGTAACACCCCTCCGCGATGTAGATGTCCCGTCCCGCAAGCTCCAAGGGCGTATAGGGTTTCACGCTCAGAATCGTCGGTACGTTGCTCCGGATCAAGAATGTCGGGATGATCTCGAACAGCGACGCCACGGCCACCGCCGCGATCACCGCCACCGTGAACTTCGCAGGCCGCCGCTCCCACGCCCGGTGCCACCACCCGCTCAGGAAGATCTCTGCCTGTTTCCCGATTTCCACGTTCCCGCTCAGCGCCGACTCCGGCTTGTTCGCATCGCGGTACGATCCGCTCAGCGCCATCGCCGTGTGCACCGGCTCGTCGTACACGGCGGGCCTGCCCTGACGAGTCATCACAAAGTTCACCGCCGCCATCACCGCCCCCGCGATGTAGAGTGTCCCGCCGAGCACGCGGATCCAGTACATCGGCATCAACGACATCACCGTTTCTACAAAGTCCGGGTACTTCAGCGTGCCCGTCTCGGTAAACGCACGCCACATCAGACCCTGGTTGATCCCGCCCGCATAGATCGCCAGAACATACAGCGCGATCCCCATCGTCGCCGTCCAGAAGTGCGCCGTCGCCAGTTTCTTGCTCCACAGCGGGGTCTGATACAGTCTGGGCAGCAGCCAGTACATCATCCCGAACGCGAGGAACCCGTTCCAACCCAGCGCCCCGGCGTGCACGTGAGCCACCGTCCAGTCCGTGTAGTGCGACAACGCGTTGACGGTCTTGATCGACAGCATCGGGCCTTCGAACGTCGCCATCATGTAGAACGTCACGCCTGTCACAAAGAACTTCAGCACATGATCGTCCCGAAGCTTGTGCCACGCTCCGCGGAGTGTCAGAAGCCCGTTGATGCCCCCGCCCCAGCTCGGCATCCACAACATCACGCTGAACAACATCCCCAGCGTGCTCGCCCAGCTCGGGAGTGCCGTGTAATGCAAGTGGTGCGGACCAGCCCAGATGTAGATGAATACCAGGCTCCAGAAATGGATGATGCTCAGCCGGTAGCTGAACACCGGCCGCTCAGCCGCCTTGGGAAGGAAGTAGTACATCATCCCAAGGAACGGTGTCGTCAGGAAGAACGCAACCGCGTTGTGCCCGTACCACCACTGCATGAATGCGTCCTGCACGCCCGCGTACACCGAATAGCTCTTGAGCAACTCGTCCGCGCCCGGCCAACGCCCCTCCTTGAAGAAAATCACGAGTCCAAGCGGCAGCGACAAACTGTTGAAGACGTGAAGCACCGCCACCGTCACGATCGTCGCGATGTAGAACCACAGCGCCACATACATGTGACGCTCACGCCGCCGGGCCAGCGTCCCGAAGAAATTGACCCCGAAAAACCCGACCCACACCACCGCGATCAGCAAGTCCACGGGCCACTCCAACTCCGCGTACTCCTTCCCCTGTGTATACCCAAGGGGCAGCGTCAGAGCCGCAGTCACAATGATCGTCTGCCACCCCCAGAAATGCAGCCGGCTCAGCGTGTCGCTGAACATCCGCGCTTTACACAGCCGCTGCGTTGAGTAGTAGATCGCCGCGAACAACGCGTTGCCCGCAAAGGCGAAAATCGCCGCGTTGGTGTGCAAAGGCCTCAACCGCCCAAATGATGTGAACTCCAGGCCCAGATTCGCCGCCGGATAGCACAGTTGCACCGCGATGAGCAGCCCCGCCAAAAAAGCCACCAGACCCCACACCATCGTCGCGCCCAGGAAGAGCCGAACGATCCCGTCGTCATAGACAAAGGTCTCGAGCCGCCCGCCGCCTTCTGCGGGTGCTCCCTTGTTGACCGTCAATGCTGCGCTCATCTTGAACCTCCGGTGAGTCGTTCGGTTGAGTGGTGCGACTGATTCTGATCGGTGACTCGATCGACGTAGTGGCGCGGCGGGGAAGAAGGCGGCACGCACCGCGGTCTTCCGATCTCGGGGAGAACCTGCCGACCTTTAGACTTGTTGACTATGTGTTCATTTAGTCCTCATACTAGACGATCGTCTTATCCCTTGTCAAACTTCAACAGGTGATTTTTTGTTCGTTATTTGTACGCATTTCTTTGAAAGAATTTCAGAGAATCATGTCGTCTTGTCTGCTACACTCGATCCCGCGTCGCCGATGACTGACGACGATCGGAGTGCTTTCATGCTGCATCAAGCGACCGGGTACGCGGCGACCGCCTTGGGATACGTCGCTGGCGCCGCAGGCAAGTCGGTTCTCGTGAAGGAGATCGCCGAAGCCTCTGAGATCCCCTCTCCCTATCTTTCCAAAATCGTCAACGCACTGGCACGCAAAGGCATTCTCACCACGCAACGAGGCATCGGCGGCGGCGTTTCGCTCGGCAAGTCCGCCACCGAGATCAGTCTCTATGACCTCGCCGTCGCACTCGACGACACCTCGATCTTGCCCCGATGCATGCTCGGCACGGCGAAATGCTCCGACGACCGCGCTTGCCCCGCTCACACCTTCTGGAAAGGCGTCCGCGAGCAGTATATTGAGTTCCTCAAGTCCATGACCGTCGCCGACGTCGCCGCCTTTGAGCAGCGACGCCGCAGCGGAACGAAGACCCCCTCCGATACCAAACTCGGCGAGATTCTCGGCAAAGCCCCCTCCAAGCCCGACGCCAAGACGAACCTCAACACATAGCTCTCAACGTCCCGGGGCGGGATCGAACCGCCGACCTGCGATTTAGAAGACCGCTGCTCTATCCAACTGAGCTACCGGGACCACGCCGCCATCATACGCGGCGAGCTCCCATCAAATCCGTTAGGCTGCTCGCATGAAGCGAACTCTGATCTCTGCGGCCATTCTCTTCTCCTCTTCATTCGCTGGCGCTCAGCCCACCATCGCTCCCCCGGCCCCCGTTCTCGATGTCGCTTCAGACCGTGATCTCGCCTCGTTCGTCTCCAGGCTCGCCTCAGACCGCGCCTACGTCGAACGCTTCTTCGGCATCCCTTGGTCCGAGCGACGACTCGAACGCATCGACGCACTCCTCGTCGAATGGCAACAACGCCTCGCGGGCACACCGTTCGACTCCCTCGACCAACAGGGCAAAATCGACTATCTGCTCACGCGGAATTACCTCGAGAACGAGCGTTCTCGCCTCTCCCTGGATCGCACTCGACTCGACGAGATGAATTGGATGATCGAGTTTCGTAAGCCCCTGCAAGAGCTCGACTGGGCTCGCCGAAGGCTCGACCCCGTCGAACCTCAGCAGGCCGCGGCTCTGTTGGCCGCCGTCCCAGCCCTGTGCAAGAGCGCCCGTGAGCGCATCGAGCTAGCCCGCAAAGCCGATGCCCCCGCAGGCACGCCCAAAGTCACACCAGTGCTCGCCCAGCGCGCCGCCCGGGCACTCGACGGCGTCCGCGGCACACTCCGCGACTGGTACACGTACAACGACGGCTTCAAGCCCGAGTTCTCTTGGTGGAACTCTCAGCCCTACGCCGAGGCGACAAAGGCCATCGCCGAGCTCGCCCGGTTTCTGCGGGAAGACGTCGCCGGATCCCGCGGCAAGCCCGACGACCCCCTCATCGGCGACCCGATCGGCCGTGAAGCCCTCCTCGCCGACCTCCGCGGCGAGCACGTTGCCCAGACTCCCGAGCAGCTCATCGACTTAGGGGAAAGGCAGCTCGCGTGGTGCCGAGATCAGATGAAAGAAGCCTCGGGACGCCTGGGATTGGGCGATGACTGGCGTGCCGCCATCGAGAAAGCCAAGCAATCGGGAGTCCCCGTGGGCAAGCAAGACGAGCTTGTCCGAGACCAGGCACGTGCTTCCATCAAGTTCCTCCGAGATCGTGACCTGCTCACCATCCCGCCTCTGTGCGAGGAATCCTGGCGCATCGAGATGCACTCTCCCGAAACCCAGCGATACCTCCCCTTCGCCGTCTACGGCGGCCAATACATGGGCGTCAGCTACCCCACAGACTCGATGAACCATGAGGACAAACTCATGTCCATGCGAGGCAACAACAAGCACTTCACTCTCAACGTGACCCCGCACGAACTCATCCCTGGGCATCACCTCCAAGGGTACATGGCCGATCGGTCAAGACCCTACCGCTCTCTCTTCTCAACGCCGTTCCTCATCGAGGGCTGGGCACTCTACTGGGAATTCCGATACCTCGACCTGGGATGGGCAGGCTCCACGGGCCAAGACGCCGCCCTGGACAACATCGGCATCCTCTTCTGGCGCAGCCACCGTGCCGCTCGCATCATCGTCAGCCTCAAGTTCCATCTCGGACAGATGACACCCGACCAAATGGTCGATTTCCTCGTCAAAGAGGTCGGACACGAACGCCTCAGCGCCACCAGCGAGGTCCGCAGGTACATCGGCGGCGACTACTCACCGCTCTATCAAGTCGGATACATGTTCGGCGGGCTCCAGATCCAAGCTCTCCACAAGCAACTCGTCGCCTCGGGCACGATGTCCGAAAAACTCTTCCACGACACCATTCTCACCTACAACAGCATTCCCATCGAACTCATCCGCAGCGGCATGACAAACCAGGCACTCTCTCGCGACACGAAGCCGAGTTGGGACATCACTTCGAACTAACGGCTCCGTTTAGTTCCCTACCGATCGCGCCGCCACACCCAAAGTGTCCCGCGATTTCCTTCGCGATACGCCCAGTCATGTCGTGGCACGATCCGTGCGTTGTAGCGTCCGTCCGTTGCATCGCCCAACGCCATGCCCACGGGATCGGAAGAATCGTCAACGGCAAGTACCACATCCACGTCGGCCACCAGCCCCAATCACCGGGAATGAGATGATCCACCAACACCACCCCGGGCCACACCGAAACCACCAGCGACAGAGCAAACAATCCCGGAAAAAGCCTCGGCGTTCTCACCGACAGCCTCACCACGCTCACCCCGTCCTCTGACCGCACTCGGCCCACCAGAACCCGATCAAACGGCGTGCCAAATGCCGCCACTTCGAATCCCCACTCTCCTGCATCAGCCCCCGCCGTGCGCACGAACCCTGGGAGCCGGCCGCGTTTCGAGGCCTCGCCCAATCGGTCGAGCAACTCCGTCACCCCGACCTCTGTGCGAACCGTCGGCAATCGCTGGGCCCAGCCCGGCGGCGGAGATTGCGGAGCGTTCGCATCAGACTCGGTGTTCAATATCCCTCCGACAATGACGGGCCCGTTATCCGGCACCGCCTCGGTCCGGCTCTGTGTCGCTGTTCAGAATACCACATTCGGTTCGCGGCAGGGTCATCTGTAGTTATCAACACGATTCCCTGAGATTCTGGTTGCCATTCTCCCCATCCGGCGTCAGAATCCTTGGAAGAAGCAGCGAATTCCAGCCTGCACACAATGGCACACGCGAGTCCCATCCTCAAACTCGTTGGCGAACCCTCCGTGCCCGCGGAAGCAACGATCGCTGTGGCCCGCGAAAACCGGGCCGCGGCCCTCATCGGCCCCACCGACGCCCGATGGATTTTTGCCACCTCTGTCGCCGCTTCGCTCGAAGGAGGCCGTCTCGCCCTGCTCCGGCCGCAAGCTCGCCAAAGGCTGCTTGCACGTGCCGATGATCTCGGGCTCCGACCTTTCGATGCCAACCTCGTCATTGCCATCGTCCAGGACGCGGCCCAAGGCGGCCGCGCTCTCTCGCGAGAGACCCAAGAACGCCTCGTCATGGTCCCTCTCGCACAAGGTTCCTCGTCCGTCGTGCCGCAGGTCCTCGCGTCGCTGGCGCTCGCCGTCGTCACGTTCTACGCCTTGATCCATTGGATCAACGGCTAGCCCCCGCGGTAGTCGCGGGCGCCGCGGCTGGCGGTGCGCTCGGGGCCGGCGTTACGCTCGCATGCCAGGTCTCGATACTCGCTCCCACGATCAGCACCATCGACAAAACGAACTGCGTGCCCACAACGACCTGCCAATCCCGCTTGGAGAGCCGGAACAGCACGCCGACGCTCAGCCCGTACCCCGCGACGCTGAGAAGCAGTTCATCAACGCGATCAGTAAACGGGATCGGGATGTCGAGCATGAACAGCGTGCGGGTCAGGGCCACCGCGAACATCATGCGGACAAAAGCCACCTCAGCGGCCCCGACCTCTCGCGACGCCATCCGAGCCGCGAACACCACCGCCAGCACACCGGCCACAGAATGGAGCGCCGTGTGATAGACCGCCAAGAGGATCTCGGCGTACCAAGGCGCTGCCCCCGCTCGAACCGCCACGACCACGCTCAGAAGCACCACCAGCCCCGTGATGGCGAGCATCATCCTGATCGGCACGATCCCGGGCTTGATAAACGGTACCCCCAGAGCGCCGCCCGGCGCCGACGGTGCTGCCGTCGGTTCTCCCTTGGAAGGCATGGCCCCAGGACTCCCCGGCGCGTCGAAATCAGCATCCTCATCAAAGTCATCGATCAGGCCCTGAGCATCGAGCATCGGAGCTTTGCCAGAGGCCTTGCCGTCCGCGGCACCGCCGACGGCCCGCTTTGCGTCGGGTTCGAGTTCGTAAGGCGTGTCTCCACGCGGAGGAGTCCCGTCGCCGTTGGCGGGCGTCGAAGACGGTTGGTCCGGCCCGAGTGTGCTCATCCCGAGGTCTCCCAAAGGCTCCCCTGTCCAAGATCTCGACGGGCAACCCCTCTCGCCCGCGCCAACCCACCGAGAAGAAAGTATTCCATGAGTTCATGCGCCCGCTCCACGCGCAGGTCCGTTGACTCCGCGGCTTCCTCCGTAAACTCCCGCGTCACCATGGCCCTGATCCATGCCCCGGCCAGCAGCACCGGCACCACATCGGGCACCAGCGTTCGTTCCGCCGCGTCGGCCCGAACCCCGGGGGTCACCATCAACCGCCACCCCCGCGCTTCGGGATCCCGTTCCGGATCACCAAAGTCACGCAGTCTTCGTGCGACCGGCCCGACGCACGTGCGGTCGAACGCGTCGATCGCCGACTGCCTCGACCGGGCGTCCCCCGCGAGCGCGGCCCGCGCGGCCGACGTGTCGATGACCAAGACTGCGTCCGATCCAGCAAGCGCCTCCACCGCCCCCGCCCCCAGTTCTTCGGTTTCCATCACGCGGCATTGCAACCCGGCCCACCCGGCGACCGCCGCACTCCCAGGATCATCCGTCACGCACCACGCCGAGAGACCGAATCGCTCGCCGAAGGGCCTGAGCACCGGGCGACACCCGAGATCGTCGAACCACGCCATACTCGGCCTCATCAACCCCGTCGATACGTCGAGCCCATCTGCTCCTTCGCCCCCAAACGCCCCCGCGAGCGATTCAGCCGAAGAAGCAAGGAGTTGATGCAGTCGCGCCGCCGCACCCGGAAGTCCCGCCCCGGGAAGCCGCGTCCAGACTCGCTCCCCGGCCTGTGGGCTCGGTGCCTCGACTCCAAGCATGCCTGACGGCGAGCGGTCAATCAGAACTCGCGACGCGCCCTCTCCCACCAGTTGCAAGTCGAGCATCGTTCCTGGACAATCGCGTTCCCAGCCCTGAACGACCGCCGTCCACGCCGCATCCGCCTCGGCGTGCGTCAGTTCCAACTCGGGCCCGATGACCGAGTCGGTGGCCATCGCACCGCCCCCGAGCGCGGCCCGGGTTCCAATCAGAGATGCCCGCAAGCACCACGGGACCGGATCGCCTCGATCAAGCCCCAGAACGCCCGCCCGGACTGCCGACCCGCTGAGCGACGCCCCGATCGCTTCTGCGGACCTGAGGTCATAACCCATCAGCGACAAGACCGCTCGTGCCAGCGACGCCGCATCGTCGAGCCCCTCGCCCGCTTGGAGCGCCGAAACCGCTGCCACTCGACCTACCGCCGCAAGCCCACGGATCGACGGAATGTGTGCCGCCTCGAGAGGCGAACGATCTCCGAGGTCTTCCAGCGGCCCATCCGCCGCGCCGAGTTGGATGAGTCCAGCGTACTTCACCGCGGGAAGCGTACGTCCCCATCGAGCACCCTCTCCAGAAGATGCCGGCACGCCCGGTCGATCATGTCGTACATCCGCTCGAAGCCCTCGGGGCCGCCGTAGTACGGATCAGGCACTTCGTCGTGCTCCGCACCGGGATCGAACGTCCGGAGCAGCCTCGCCCGACCCGGAGGGCACCCAAGCGCCTCCAAGTCCCGAAGATTCGCTCTGTCCATCGCCACCACAAAATCGAACCGTGCCGAGTCTTCCCTCCGATATTGCCGCGCCGTGTGAGACATGGGGATCCCGTGAGCCTGGGCAACCATGATCGTCCGTGGATCCGCACCATGTCCCGCATGCCAGGCCCCGGTCCCGCACGAATCGATCTCCAACCGATCGGCCACGCCTCGCGCCGCGCTCTGATGCTCGAAGAGCGCCCTTGCCAAAGGGCTTCGGCAGATGTTCCCCATGCACACAAACAGCACGCCCACCCGCTCACCCACCATGCGAACCTCCTCGTTCAAGCACCGCTTCCACCAACAGCCGGCTAGCCGTCGCTCTGGCAGAACTCGACGACTGCTCTGACATCACGAACGACCCCGCGGCCCCTCCCTCATCGCACGCTCCGGCCCAGAATGATGCCGCCCAACTCGCCGTCGAGTCAATCTCAGATGCCGGCAGGATCGACAGACCCACATCAAACCCGCGGTACCACAGCGGTTCGTCGCACAACTCACACTCGAGCGACATTCCGCACGCACTCCAAAGCCGCAACGCCCGCGCCTGGTCCACACACCCCCGAGGGATCAGAACTCGAAGCGAGACGCCCGCCTTGTCGGCCACCGCCAGCACTTGCATGTAAGGCGTCAGTTCGCAGCCCGTCGCCGGATCCGCAAAGATCGCCACGGTGCGAATCGGACTCTCGCCCGCTCGAGGCACGGGCATTCTCCGAGGCACCGCCCTCGCAAACTTCGCTCCCAGCTCACGCCCCTCAGAAACCCTTACCAGCGCCGGGTTCCCCTTCACGAGATCATCGACGCGAATGCACGCCTCGAACGCCCCCGCGGACCAAGGCATCACACGCTCGCACATCCACCCGCGCTCGTTCCACGACCTCAGCCATGACGCCAGCCGACGCGCCGCCGAACTCGCCACGCCCAGTGTTGGCGTCACGATCGCATCAACCTCGATCCCAAAAGCCCGAGGCACAACCACGTCTTCCGATCGACCCACCAGAACCACCCGATCTCGTGCAGCCGATCCACCGGACTCAGGTCCAGCCCCAGCACGCGAAACGATCAGCGCGCCCAGTGCGGCGTGCGGAGCGGCTTCGATGACATGCAACGTGGGCAAGCCCAAGCGTAGCGACCGCTCCTCGCCCGATCGACCTCTCCGCAAAGCCCTATTGCGACACCGTCGTCGACGCTCCCGCTCGGGTCGTGTTCTCGTGGTCATAGAACAATTGAGCCACCGCCATACCGCACTCACCGGCCAGTACCCCGCACGCCTTCATCGTTTCTGCCAGAGACCCCGGAGGGGCCCCCTGCTGCGTCTTCATCGCCACGTTCACGGGCCAGCCCGCAGCACTCCGCTCGCCCACAGGCCATGTCCGCTTCCGCTCCGCAACGTCAACCACTTTCACTCGGAGGATGGAATACGGGCGATACGTCGTGTTGTCCGGCGAGAGCGCGAACATCTCCACCCCGACGTGGATCACGACGTCCGCGCCCACGGCCTGCCCGACCTCCGCGATCGAGAGTTGGTCACCGAATCGCTCCTTTGATGTCACCACCATCGCCGCACGGTGATCCAGCACCGTCTTGGCGAGCCCCTTCTTCAATATCGTCTTCTCCGCCGTCGATGCGATCTCGCTCCGAAGCGACCGCGACGGGAGCATGTTCTCCGGATCATCCACCACCACCACGTACTTCTTCTCGGGATCCAGCGTCGCCACCGCGTTGGTCTTGGGCGGGCCATCGATCAGAAAGAATGCCGGCGCGGCGATGTTGCACCCACCCGCCGCCAGCCACCACGCGCCAGAGCACACGACCATCCCCGCCGCCATAGTTCTTTTGCACACGTTCGCCGCCGATCTCATGCTCAGGCTCCGATCGTTCGATCAGGTCTTGTTTCTCGGGAATGCTCAGTACGTCAGCCGGTTGAGTTCTTCGTGCGTGTAGAAGGCCCACGACGCGCGGTCCACAAACCGCCTTGCCAGCAGCGTGTTCACGGCCTCATACGGTATATCTCCGACGGGTGTCCGCTTCTTGTCCGGAGCCGTCACCGAGATGCTCTTGCGGAACGCGAACTCCGACGGCGTCGGCGATGTCAGGTCAAACACCCCCACCGTCCCGCCCGCGATGGCGTCGTACACGTACGGATTCCCCGGCTCGTGGAACCGATACTCCGTGATCTCCACCCAAATCAACGCTTCGACGCCCAGGTCTTTCCCGATCTCGGTCACCGGCCGCGCCGTCCAACCGGGATTGCGCACCATGTACCGCGCCACTTCCAACGCCGCCACATACCCAGTCGCGCCGGTATCGTGCGCCGGGTCCGCCAGACGCTCCGTCATCTTCCCCAGCACATAGTCGGGAAGCCCGGGGTTCGTCGGCATCAGCGACGGATCCACCACAATCACGACCGCAAATGTCTTTCCGTTCAGCCCGGTGTATTCCGGCGCAACATCCTTGCTCCCTGTATCCTCGTACGTCTTGGCCAGCACCCCGAAAAACTGACATCCAGGAAGCGCGAAGAACGCCAGCGTGCCAAGCACCAGCACCATACCACGCACGATCCCACCGGTTCCACGCCTGATTCTCGGATTCATGCCTGCTCCATCGCGTCGTGCCTCTCCTCGCGTCCACGGGGATCGACGAGTCTGGTTGGACCCGGCACACCCGCGAAAGTGCCCGGCTCCCTGATTCACCCCACGCGAACTCTTCACCCAGACCAGGTCGTTCCAACATACGCCCACGCAGAAAGGAGGATCCCCAGCCCGACCCACAAGTGCACGGGCTTGATCGAGTGGTAGGCCGCAGGGCCCAACCGCGACCCAGACATCGTAGTCCACAGCGAAATCCAAACACACACCGCACAAAGAACCGCCAGTGCGGCCCCCGCTGGCTGTGCGGCCGCAGCCTCCCAAAGGTGCCCCCGCACCGCCTGCGCGAACGCCGTCGTCATCCCGCATGTCGGGCACGGTTTCCCGAACGCCAACAACCACCCGCACGTGGGAAGCCCTAATTGCGTGTGCGTCCCGTGTCCCGCTGCGGCGGGCACGAGTCCCGATGCGATCGCCAGCGGCGCACCCGCTATCAAACACACCACCCCCGCCACAGATCGCTCGGTAACGGTGGCTCGCTTTATTGGAGTTGCGGCATGCGGTCCCAACTCGGGAAGGGTACACGCCGCACGCCCGCCGGGCGGTCCGTGGTCCTCATCCCCACCCGATGTCCATAACTCGTCTAAGCAGACTGTCGCAGCGACCCCGCAGCCGGGTGCAGCGTCACGAGCGTGCTCCCGCCGAAGTGGGGCTTTGACTCTGTCTCTCGCGCCGCGGCGGCCCGTGCGTACAGCTCGCGAGGGTTTGATCCCGGAACGACCGCATGCACCGCCAGCACGATCCGCAGAGACGGCGCGGGAAGCGACGCCGACACAGGTGCCCATCCGACCGCAGGGGAGCGTCTCTCGAGCTCATCGAACACGGCCGCCAGCGCGAACAATCTCGGCTTGAGCACCCCGGGCACCGCCGTCAACAGAAACCGATCGTCGCCCAGATGCGCGAGGAAAACGTCCGAGCCCTCCGAGCCCTCGCCCGAGCCGTCGGCGTCGGTCAGCACCACATCTCGCAGCGTGTCGGCAACCCGTCGGAGCAACTCGTCACCGACATCAAAGCCCAGCACCTGATTGAACTCCCCGAACCCGCGCAAGTCGACAAATGCCACATCACGCGCCTGCCCGGTGATCGGGAGCGACAACGCCCGCAAGTGCTCATCCGCCCTGGCACGCGATGGAAGCCCCGTCACCGGCGCCGTTCGTGTCCGCGCTGAGTCCAGAGCGTCGGCCCCCGCTCGCAGCAAGTCGGAAACCTCGATCAACCCCATCGGCTGTCCCGCCTCACCCACCACCAAAGGCCACCCCGCAGACGCGGCGTCCCGATCTCCAGCAAGCCGCAGTGCCTCTGCGACCGTCGCGTGAGGCTCGACGATCGGCGCTTCTGCCGCGGTCACCAACGAGATCGGCCGGATCGCACGGGGATCGCCAGCCGCGCGAAGAAGCTCTTGCCGGTCGCACCAGCCGACGTACCGGCCCGCGGACACCACCGCCAGCCCCGCCACGCCGCGTTCTCTCAGAAGCTGCGCCGCCGCATCCACGATCCGCTCCCGAGCCTCGACCACCGTCACGGGTCTGACCAGTCCCGCCACGCTCTGCTCGTGCGTCGCCGAACGCTCAAGCGTCCACCGCTCGCGGCACCACCGCGACAGTTCCTCCGGGAGCTCCGCGGACTTCTCTCCCGGCCTCGCCAGGAAAAACCCCTGCGCAAACGGCACCCCCATGTGGATCAGCGTCGCGAGCTCCGCCTCTCGCTCGATTCCTTCGGCGATCACCCGCACGCCCGACAGCCTCGCAAAGTGCAGCAAGAACCGCACGAGATTCTGCTTGCCTCGATCCGAATCGATGGCCTCGATCAGTTCGCGGTCGAGTTTGAGCCACCGTGGCTTGAGCGCCATGATGCGAGCAAGCCCGCTCGTGCCAGCTCCCACATCGTCGATCGCCACGTCGAAGCCGTGCCCCTTCAGGCACGCCACTTCGCGAACCAGCCCCTCGGTGTAGCTCTGCTCCGATCGCTCCGTCACCTCCACCACCACCCGGTCGGGCGTCACCCCCGGGATCGATGCAAGCTGCCGGTGCAGTTCATCCGCAAACCCGTTCCGGCTCAGAACCTGAGGAGAGGTATTCAAGAACAGGCACTCGCCAGGCTTCCACCCCGCCGCCGACTCGATCCCCACTCGCCGTGTCAGCTCTTCGAGCTCCCACAGCATGCACTCGTGCTCCGCGACATCGAACAACTCGCCCGCGTGCGCAAAGCCCGAGCCCTTGCCGGGCCTTGTCAGCATCTCACGTGCCGCGATCTCGCCCCTCGCCACGTCCACGATCGGCTGGAAAACCGCCGTCACGTCCGACCCACGGATCAGCTCCGCTAACGCGGTCCGAGCCGGACGGGCACGAGACGAATTATTCTGACTCTGCTCCATGCGTGTTCGCTCGCTCGTAAGGGTGAAGTGTGGCCCGGGGACACCACTCCATCGGATCACGAGCGGCAGATCTTGCGCATGTCAACCCATTCACCCTCGCGGGTTTCGATCCAAGCATTGGATATAACGGCTAGCCGGTGTGTGCGCACGCCCAGGACACTTCTTGGACCAGGCTCGATCCCTCAGTCAAACTTGAACACGCCTTTGCGCTTCCCGTAGAGGTACATCACCAGAGTCGTGAACATGAAAAAACCGATCCGTCCAAGCCAGATCGCCCCCTCGGTCGACATCGGCTCCAGGTTCGAGAACGTCGTCGCCCACGGGTAGAGGAAGATGATCTCAACGTCAAAAACCAAGAACGTCATCGCGATCAGATAAAATCGGACGTTGAACCGCTTCCGGGCCGTGCCCACCGGCTTCATCCCGGATTCGTACGCTTCGCCTTTGGTCTTGCCACCCGCACGCTTGGGGCCAATGAGCAACGTCCCGATGATGTTGATCGCGGCGAACGAGACCGCCATCACGCAGATCACGAAGATCGGGAGATAGCTCGACAACTGGGTTTCAGCGAGTATGGACATGGTCGGGCGATGGTAGGCGTCCCCCGGCTCCACTTCACCATCCCGCATGCAGGATGGGCTAACCTAGGTCCAATGACGGACCTTGTGCCTCCCCTCCACACCGACCAGCCCACCCCCAGCTCCGGCAGGCCTGTTCCCATTGAGCTGTCGGTTGTCGCCCCTGCCCACAACGAAGAGGAAAACATCGCGGAATTGGTCTCGCAGGTCCAGGCCGCGTTGGCCCCGCTCGGAATCGAGTTCGAGATGGTCGTCGCCGACGACGGCTCCACAGACCGCACTCGGGTCCGAGTCCGTGAACTCATGAGCTCCCGCCCCTGGCTTCGCTGCGTCGGCATGCTCGGGACGCCCCCCGGAAAGGGCAACGGGCAGTCGGCGGCCTTCCATGCCGCCTTCAGGGCATGCCGGGGCCGACTTGTCGCCGTCATGGACGCAGACCTCCAGAACGACCCGGCTGACCTGCCTGCAATGCTCGACCTGCTGCAACGTGAGAACGCAGACATGGTGCAGGGCGACCGATCGCACGCTCGTCGAGACAACACCGTACGCCGTCTGGGTTCGATCGTGGGACGCGTCTTTCGTCGCTGGCTCCTGGGAGACACCATCCGCGACACCGGGTGCTCGCTCCGCGTCATGAAGCGAGAGTTCGCCGTGCGGCTCCCGCTCGAATTCCGCGGCATGCACCGCTTTATCCCCGTGGGAGTGCGTGACCTCGGCGGCAAAGTCGTCGAGATGCGCGTCAACCACCGCGAACGCCACGCCGGAACGACCAAATACGGCGCCGGGCTCCGCCGAGCGATCCCAGGGCTCATCGACCTCATGGCCGTGCGATACATGCGCAACCGCCGCAGGCCTGTGGATTTCGAGGAGGTCGACCCTTGAACCCACTCTCCGAGGAAGCTTCACCCCGCAGGCGTGTGAAGTGGGAGCCGGCCGCCCTGATGGCTCTCGTTCTATTTCTCGGGTTCTGGCTCGCCGCAGGACCGGACTTGTGGCGCACTCTCCCGCTGCGGGAGGGCGCGGTAACCAGCGAACTCCGCATCGCCGATTCGCGGGGAGTTCTCGAACGCTCAATCGGCGCCGACGGAGAACGCACTTTCCGCGTGCTGACGCGCGACGGATTCGCGTCGGCCGACATGAACGAGGATGACTTGATCGCACGCTTTGGGCCCGCCGTTCACGCCCAGGCCATGGCCGAGCGTCCCAATCTGGTCTTCCGTTTCTTCAAGATCACGGGTTGGGCGAGCATGGTGTGGATCGGGATCGGGTTTCTCGGGCAGGCCGCCTTCTCCAGCCGCTTCCTCATCCAGTGGATCGCCAGTGAAAAAGCCCGGCGGACTACCGTCCCCGACGCATTTTGGTGGATGAGCCTCATCGGCGGCGTCGCCCTCTTCGCGTACTTCGTCTGGCGTCAGGACGCCGTGGGCGTGCTGGGCCAAAGCTCCGGTCTCGTGGTCTATTCCCGCAATCTCAGGCTGATCTACAAAGAACGCCGAAGGGCACGCGAACGCCTCGCTCTGGCCCCCACCAGCCACTGATCGAGCCCGGGCACTCCCACTTGCTTCCCCTACGCTACCCCCAGACACTTCCGCATGAAGGTACTTCTCGACGGACGGCTTATTCCCGTGGCCAGGCCCACCGTTGCGGCCGCGATCGGCGCGAGCGCCTTGGAAGCCCAAAGCGCCGGGCGGGTTATCGTTTCAGCCACCATCGACGGACGCGAACTCTCCGACGCAGAATTGCAGACGCCTTCCGACGACCTCACCAATGCTCTGGAGATGCGCCTGACCACCTCAAGCCCCGCGGACCTCGTGAGCGAGATGCTGGCATCGGCCGCAGATGCTGTCCGCAACATTCGGGCTTCGCAGCAAGAGGCCGCCGCCCTCATTCAGGCCGGGAAAATCAGCGAGTCAAGCGAGCACCTCCAGTCCGTCTTCTCCGTGTGGCAGGCCGTCACGGGCGGACTTGAACAGGCCGCTGAACTCCTCTCCCTCGACCTCTCGACCCTCCGCGTTCCCGACGGCTATGGCGACACTCTCGCCGTCAGCCCGCAGATCGAGATCCTCGTCGATCGGCTCAAAGGTCTCCAAGACGGTCTCAAGAATCAAGACTGGTCCCGAGTGTCCGACGCTCTCGCGTTCGACCTTGACGACTGCGCCAAGTCCTGGGACCAGCTCCTCACCGGGCTCGGTCGGGCGATCTCGGGAAAGGTGTGATGGCTCGCGATTCAAACCCGACCATCGACACGATGATGGAACGGGCCAGCGAAGCGCTGGTCGGGGCAGACTATTTCAAAGCCGAGAAACTCTGCCTCGCCGCTCTGAACAAGGCCCGTCGATCCGCGGACTTCGGCCGCGCCGCCCGAATCGTGATGCCCCTGCTCGAATCACGCCGGCAACTCCGCCACGACGCTTGCGACTCGGGCATCCGAATCGTGCTCACCTCGCTCCCTCCCTCGGGAAAGGACCTCGCGCCGGGGCTTTACCTCCTGCAGCCGCCTCTGCTCGGGATCGACGCACGACGCCTGCGAGAACTAGCCACCGCGGCCAAAGTCCCCGCGCTCATCGTCTGTCGCGAGCCCCTCACCAAGTCCGGGCACTGGCCCGTGGTCGGCGTGGGAAGCGGCGGCCTCACCGATACCCTCACCCTTCGCGCCAGAGTCAGCCCTCCGCTCACGCCCGAACAGCCCGACGCCGCCTGGTTCGTCGCAGCGTCTGAAGCTGTGGGCGATGCAGGAATCGCACGCGTCCGGTCGACCGATCCCTCGGCGTGGCAAGCCGAGGACCTCTTCGATGCTCTCGATGCCGCCCCCGATCACGAGAAGTTACATCAGCACCTCTCCCGCGCATGCGAGGCCGCGTCGCGCGAGCCCACACCCCATTCAACGCGCCGCCGCGCTCTGCACGACCTCCCAAACTCGTTCTGATCGCATCGAGGCAGGCAAAACGGTGGTTATCAGCCCAGCCCCGCCCCCCGGTGCCCTACACACGTCGTGGGCAGCGTTCCTCGCTGAAAACAAGCGATGGAACCGTTGCCAGAACCGGTACGTAGGGTATGGTGAGCGTGTCGGGTGTCTTCGAGAATGAACACCCGACCCGGCTCCCGGAAAGGGCCGGCCCGCTCGGCACGCAAGCCTCGCGGTGACGCCAGGGAGAGGTTCAATATGTTAGCTTCAAAGTATGTTGCACTTGCCGGGGTATCGCTCTGCGCCGCGGGCGCTCACGCCGACTTCATTTTCGGCGAGCCCATCACCATCCTCACCAACGGAACCACCGCGAGCATCACGTTCTTAGCTGCCCGCGCCAACTGGACCGGCGTTCTCTTCCACGCCAACCCCGCGCAGCCCGCGTCCATGGGCACCGCCCTCTTCCAGAACATGTCCGCACGTCCGGGCGACACTCGCGCTCTGGGCATCTTCGCCGCCGACGACACCGTCACGTTTAACTATCGCGTCAGCACGGGAACCCGGAACGACTGGCGCATGGCGACAACCCCCGATCACTTCGGGCTCGAAATGCTCGACCCGCGCACCGTTGTCGTCCATGTCGAAGATATGCCCATGCACATTTCCGACCGGGACTACGACGATTGCGTCGCCGTCGTGCGATTCTCCGCTGATGTTCGTTTGGGCCGCGGCTCAGGCGAGGAAAACCCCACGCCAACACCCGGAACCGCTGCGCTGATCGCCCTGGGACTCGCAGCAGGCGGCTCGCGCAGACGCCGATAACGCCGTACGATTATCGGTAACGCGCAACCGCACCATATTTCCACTCCAAGACTGAATGCCCACTCCCCGGCACCCGATGAAGGGCTACCGGGGAGTCATTTCATGGCAGAAACCGTCCGCCCAATCGTTCCGTTGAAGAGTGAGTTTGCCGGAGATCCCGACATGGCCGAGCTGGTAGAGGAATTCGTCGCGCAGTTGCCCTTACGGGTCAACGACGTGGTGAACGCCTTTACCGGACGCAAGCGTGCGGACCTGAAAAGGATCGCGCACCAGCTCAAAGGAGCCGGCGGCGGCTACGGGTTCCCGACAATCACGCACGCGGCAGACAAGGTCGAGGCCCGGCTTCTCGTTGCCGGAATTCCGGATGAAGCCGCCATCCGCGGCGTCGAGTCCGAGATTCGATCACTCGTAGATCTGTGCATGCGAGCGGCAGCGTCCGGAAAGACACCGCCTTCCGAGATCCCAAGGTTCTAGCACTAGTGTTCCAGCTTTGTGTTGTTTGTCCGGGTTTGTGGAGTAGCCGGAGCGATGGAGACCACGCCAGTCCAACATGAAGAGCGCAAGCCGATCGCCCTGGTGATCGACGACTCGCCGGACGTCCATCGTCTGCTCAAAGCACGCCTCAAGAACGAAGAGGTCGAGCTGTTGGGCACCATGGACTCAAAGGAGGGTCTCGAGTGGGCGACGCAGAAACTGCCCGCTGTAATCCTTCTCGACCTCGACATGCCGGGCATGGACGGGTTCCAGGTCCTCCGCGCCCTGAAAGACTGCCCCCTCACACACCAGATCCCCGTCATCGTCCTGTCGGGGATGTCTGCCATGCAGGATAAAGTCACCGCGTTCGAACTCGGCGCCGTGGATTTCGTTGCCAAACCTTTCGAATTCACCGAGCTCCGTGTGAGGCTCCGCTCCACGCTCCGGATCCACCGGCTGCTTCAGCTTCTCTCCACCAAGGCCCAGCTCGACGGGCTCACCGGTCTTTGGAACCGTGCCCATTTCGATCAGCGTCTCATCGAGGAAACCCAGCGAGCCGCCCGAGCCGTCAAGCATCTCAGCGTCGCCATCGTCGACTGCGACCACTTCAAGTCCGTCAACGACACCTTCGGGCACCCGGCGGGTGACGCCGTGCTGCAAGGTCTCGCGAAAATACTCAAAGACGAATGCCGTGCCTCGGACGTCGTCTGCCGGTACGGCGGAGAAGAATTCGTCCTGCTGATGCCCGAGACCAAGCCCACCGATGCCGCCCAGGTCTGCGAGCGCATCCGCGCCGCGATCGAGGGAACCACCTGGCCCAAACACCCCGAACGCAAGATCACCGCGAGCTTCGGCGTATGTGGCGCGCAGGCACCCGCGTCCGGACAAGCCCTCGTCGATGCCTCCGACAAAAACCTCTACGCCAGCAAAAAAGGAGGCCGCAACCGCGTGACCACCAGCGAGCTGGCCCCCAGTGTCGCCGTGGCCAAGGTCGCTTAGGGACGTCGGCTAGCCTCGCCCACCAGCAGCGAGCGTCCCGTCATCGCCTCGGGCTGAGCGATCCCCGCCAGCTCGAACACCGTGGGCATCACATCCCCCAGCCGCCCCCGAGCCGCACGCGTCTCAGGCCGGAACCAGCCCGTGGCATCGCCGTCACCACGGAGCCGCGTTGCCTTCCGCTCCGGGCATACCACAAAGAGCGGCACGTCATAGATCGTGTGGGCCGTATGAGGCGAGTTCGTCGTGGGGTCGAACATTTGCTCGCAATTCCCATGGTCGGCGGTGATGACCACCGACCCGCCCAGGGCCAGCGTCGCTTTCATCACGCGTCCCACCGCTTCATCAACACACGCGCACGCCTTGATCGCGGCCTCGAGATTCCCCGTGTGCCCCACCATATCCCCGTTGGCGTAATTCACGATCAGCACGTCTTCGCAATCGGACGCTGACAGCCGCCCAAGCACCGCTTCGGTGATCGCCGGCGCCGCCATCTCCGGCTTCAGGTCGTACGTCGCCACACGCGGGCTCTGCGGATTTTCTCGCCTCTCACCAGGGAAAGGCTCGTCGCGGTAGTCGTTGAAAAAGAATGTCACGTGCGGATACTTTTCCGTCTCGGCGCACCGAAACTGTCTCAGCCCCGCGTCGGCGATCGCCAGCCCCGCAATGTCCTTCATCTTCGGGGGCTTGGGGAACGCCACACCCTGCACGTGCGGCAGCAACTTCTCCCAGTATTCGGTCATGATCGTGTAATGCAGCCCCAACTTCGCGCCTCGGTCAAAGCCCGCGTTGCCCGTGTCCGGGCTGGGCTTGACCTTCGCCCATTCGGCGTCCGGGAAGCAGAACGCCGCGGAAAGCTCGCGAGGTCGGTCGCCCCGATAATTGAAGAACACCACGCTGTCGCCGTTCTTAATCCGGCTCGCCGCCACCTCAGCCGCCGACCCAATCGCGGTCGGCGTCACGAATTCATCCCCGCGCAGAGTCTCCCCCGACGGGGCGTCGTAGTACGCCTGGATCGCCGCCGCCGCACTCGCCGCCATCGCCCCGCCGGGCCTCGTCAGGCAGTCGAACGCGAGCTTCACCCGCTCCCAGCGGTGGTCGCGGTCCATCGCGTAATACCTTCCAGCAACCGTGACGACCCGGCCCACGCCGATCTCCGCGCAACGAGCCTCCACCCGACGCACAAAATCGATCCCGGTATACGGCCCGCTATCACGACCGTCGGTGAACATGTGCAAGAACACGCGGTCATGCAGCCCGAGTGCTTTGGCCGCCCGAAGAATCGCGTACAAATGCTCGAGCAGCCCGTGGACTCCCGCGTCCGAGCAAATCCCCATCAGATGCAACGACCGCCCTCCCCCGCCCCCCCGGCTTTCGACGCAGCGTTCCACAGCGGCCTTGATCGCTTCGTTCGTGTGAAGCCCCGACTCGCACGATTTGGTCATCACCAGCGATTCCTGAGGCACGATCCGCCCCGCACCGATGTTCTGGTGCCCCACTTCGCTGTTGCCCATCGTGCCCGAATCGCCCGTCCCCGGAAGCCCGACATCTTCCCCGCTGGTCTTGATCAGCGTCATGGGCCACTCGCGGCGCAGCCCGTCATCGACCGGCGTGAGACCTCGCAACGACGCCAGCTTGGGCGCGTTGAACGCGTCGTGCGACGGGTTGGGGTTCTCGCCCCAACCGTCTCGGATGATGAGCACCACAGGACCTCGGGCGGAATTCGTCGGCATCGGCGACTGTAGTCGCCGCACCCCCACACCCGCCCCCACACCCGCCTCTCTCCCGCCGCTACTCATCCCGATCAACCGCCGGGGCTGGTCTGCCTGGCCACCAGCGTGACCACCGTGCTCTGCTCCCCGCTCACTCCCTCGCGCACGTACCCGATGGTCACTTTGTCCCCGGGCTTGCCCGCCCGAAGCTGCGTCGTGAATGTTTCCGCGTCCTTGATCGCCGTGTCGTTCCACTTGACGATTCGGTCGCCCTTTTTCAGCCCCGCTTCGGCGGCGGGCGTGCCAGGGTACACCTCGCCCACCAGCAAGCCAGGCTTGTCGTCGGCGTAGTCCCCGGGCTGCACCCCGAACCGCACCCCGGCCCCACCCGGCGCGGGCCGATTTGCTTCATCGGCCTTGGCCTCCGCGGGCTTGCCTTCCACGGGCTTGACCTCGTCCGGCTTGACCTCGGTGGGCTTGGGTTTCTCCGCCTCAGATTTCTCGCCGAAAGGCAGCGGCTGCGTCCGCGAGGTCGCATCAATCGCGATCCGGTACACCAGATCCACAATCTGCGTCGCGCCCTCCACATTAATCAGGTCCGCCGTGTCCGCGGGACGGTGGTACTCCCCGTGCAGCCCCGTAAAGAAAAACGCGATGGGGATCCCCGCTCTGAAGAAGCTCGCGTGGTCGCTGTTCCCCGGCGCACGCGCCTTGGTCACGATCTTGAACCCAGCGTTGTCAAAGTAAGGCTTAAGCCACTCGGCCAGCCCTCCCGCCGAACCGACCCCGGTCACTTCCAAAGGCGGCGCATCGCGGAGCCGACCGATCATGTCGAGGTTCATCATGAAGTAGTGCCGGTCCTTGGGCACGATCATGTTCTCGGGCTTGCAGTAGAACGCCGACCCTTCAAGCCCCGACTCTTCAGCCGAGAAGCCCAGGAACAGCACCGACCGCACGCTCGCATCGGCGGGCAGCTTCGCGTAATAGTCCGCGAGTTTGCGCGTCAGCAGCAGCATCCCGCTAGTACCCGAAGCGTTGTCATCAGCCCCGGGGTGGATTGTTCCTGTCGCGCCCGCGAGAGACCCGAACTCGCCATAACCCACGTGGTCGTAATGCGCGCCGATCACCACAAATTGGTCCGCGAGAGCCCCCTTCCCCTTCAGAATCCCGCCCACGTTGTTCGTGGTCACTTTCTCGCGTGTGGTCTTGACCTCCAGCGTCACCGACGCCTTGGTCAGCTCGATCGGGTCGCCTTTGGTGTTGAACGCTTTCGTCAGATCCGCCAGCGACCGCCCCTGCGCGTCTCCGGCCTTGCACAACGCATCCACCGCGTCCTCGGTCATCATCACCACAGGAATCCCCATCGGGCCGTCGCCCTTGGTCTCCGACAGCGTCGCCAGCCGGCCGACGCGCGGGTCCTTCGCGCCCGGCGGATGGACCAGAATGATCCCCGCCGCACCCGCCTGCGCCACGGCCGCCAGCTTGTCGGGAAGCCCCGCGCGAGGCGACCAGCCCGAACTCGCCCATTGGCTCTTGCCCTCGTCGTTCATCGGCTCAAACCGAAACACCAACGCCACCTTCCCCTTCAGACTCGTCCCCGACGGCAGATTCGTGTACCCGTCGCGGCCTTCCTTGATCCCGTACCCCACGCACACCAATTCCCCCGTCGCCGTCCCGTTCCCGCTCAGACCCAGCGCCCGGAAATCCGCTTCCGCCGTAAACTCGCGTGCCCCACCACTCATCGCCGCCGACGCTTTCTGCACCTCGACCGACATCGTCCCTTCACGCAGCCTCCCGGGAGTGAACGGCTGAAAGAAGCTCGATTCTCGCTTCAGCGTCGGACCTTCGCCCGTCGAAAACGCCGGCGTCAAGCCCGCCCGGCTCATATGAAACTGCAAATACTCCGCCGCGTCCGCGTTCCCACGCGTCCCCGGGCACCGGCCCTCAAAGTACGGGTTCGACAGAGTCAGAATGTGCTGGCGGTATACGGCCTCGTCGCTCTTCCTCGCTTCCGCGCTCGCCGGGGTCGTGTTCCCATCCGGGGCTCCAAGGACCGACCCGCTATACGACGACTGGGCAAATCCGCACACCGAGGTCAGGGCCAAAGCCACAGCAACGCGTCGAACCAGATTCATAAAGTCGCTCCAGACCCACCGCCGACGCCAGTGTACCGGCCCGGGGACCCGTCGGCAGCACCTATTCCCACACCCTCATCCAGTTCCGCAAAGACAGCGAACCCAACTCCACCCGAAGAACCCCAAACCCACTGTCTGGCGGTCTAAACTCACCCCTCATCCGTTCCGCACCAGCAGTCTGCCCCAACCAACTCCCAACCCATGCCCACAACCCAATCCCCCGTGTCTGCCGAGACCTCCCCGAACGCCCTGGCCCCTTCGGACACCTTCGTCCACCGTCATCTGGGGCCGCGCGAGCACGAAATCCCGGGAATGCTCTCGACCCTGGGCTTTTCAACGCTTGACGAACTCACCAGCGCCACCGTCCCCGCCTCCATCCTGCGCCACGACCTCATGACCCTGGCCGGGCTCCCAACCGACCGCACCCTCGGCGAGCACGAGGTCCTCGGCCGTCTCCAGGCCATCGCCTCCAACAACACCATCGCCAAATCGTACATCGGCGCCGGCTACTACGGAACCATCACCCCCGGCGTCATCCTCCGCAACATCCTCGAGAACCCCGGCTGGTACACCCAGTACACCCCCTACCAGGCCGAGATCGCACAGGGCCGCCTCGAAGCCCTCCTCAACTTCCAGACCATGGTCGCCGACCTCACATGCCTCCCACTCGCCGGCGCGTCGCTCCTCGACGAAGCCACCGCCGCCGCAGAAGCCATGGCCATGTGCTTCGCCATGGCGGGAGGTGGGGCGGGCGGCTCGGACGGCACCAAGAAGGTCTTCTACATCGCCGACGACTGCCACCCCCAGACCATCGCCGTCTGCAAGACCCGCGCCGTGTCGATGGGCATCGACCTGAAACTCTGCACCAACCCGCACGCCGCCACCTCGGGCCCGGACTTCGCTTCCGCATGCGGCGTCCTCGTCCAGTACCCCAATACCTTCGGCGACATCCACGACTACCGCGCCCTCTGCGAGGCGGCCCACAAGTCCGACTGCCTCGTGATCGCCGCGACCGACCTCCTCGCCCTCACGCTCCTCACGCCCCCGGGCGAGTGGGGCGCGGACATCGCCGTCGGCTCCGCCCAACGCTTCGGCGTCCCCATGGGCTTCGGCGGACCCCACGCCGGGTTCATCTCCACCTCCGAGGCCTACGTCCGCAAAATGCCCGGCCGCATCATCGGCATCTCCAAAGACGCCCACGGCAACACCGCCTACCGCATGGCGATCCAAACCCGCGAGCAGCACATCCGCCGCGAGAAAGCCACTAGCAACATCTGCACCGCCCAGGCTCTCCTGGCCATCATGGCTGGCATGTACACCGCGTACCACGGGCCAAACGGCCTCCGCCGAATCGCCACGCGCGTGCACACGCTGACCTCGCTCCTCAAGCAGTCGCTCACAGGCGCGGGTCTCGCAGTGACGGGCGGGGGCTTTGATACGCTCCGCGTGACGGGCAAGCAGGGCGTCCTCGCCGCCGCCGCGAAAGCGAACATCAATCTTCGCGAATTCAAGGACGGCGCCGTCGGCATCTCCATCGACGAGACCACCACCGTCGAGGATGTGAACACCCTCGTCAAGCTCTTCGGCGCAGCTCCGATCAACGCTTCGGGTTCCGCTCCCTCGCTTGCCGCGCCGTTCGCTCGCGCCAGCGAATATCTCACCCACCCCGTCTTCAACACCCACCACTCCGAATCGGAGATGCTCCGCTACATCTTCAAACTCCAGGGCCGCGACCTCTCCCTCGCCCACAGCATGATCCCCCTGGGTTCGTGCACCATGAAACTCAACGCCACCGTCGAGATGACTCCCGTCACGTGGCCCGCCTTCTGCAACCTCCACCCCTTCGCCCCCGAGGGCCAGTGGCGTGGCTACGCCGAGATCTTCGCCGACCTCGAACGTTGGCTCTGCGAGATCACCGGCTTTGCCGCCATGAGCCTCCAGCCCAACGCCGGAAGCCAGGGTGAGTACGCCGGCCTCATCACCATCCAGGCCTACCACAAAGCTCGCGGGCAGGGCCACCGCAACATCTGCCTCATCCCCACCAGCGCTCACGGCACCAACCCAGCCTCCGCCGTCATCGCCGGCATGGACGTCATCGCCGTCGCCTGCGACGAACGCGGTAACATCGATATCGAAGACCTCCGTGCACGCGCCGAGGAGCACAAAGCCAACCTCGCCTGCCTCATGGTCACCTACCCCTCGACCCACGGCGTCTTCGAAGAAGGCATCCGCGAGATCTGCCAGATCATCCACGACCGCGGCGGCCAGGTCTACATGGACGGCGCGAACATGAACGCGCAGGTCGGCCTCACCAGCCCCGGCTCCATCGGTGCCGACGTCTGCCACCTCAACCTCCACAAAACCTTCTGCATCCCCCACGGCGGCGGCGGCCCCGGCATGGGCCCCATCGGCGTCGCCAAGCACCTCGCCCCCTTCCTCCCCGGCCACCCGGTCCTCCACCCCTTCGCAGGCCGCGAGCAGGGCAACGTCACCAAAGCCGGTGAGCACGCGATCGGCCCCGTCTCCGCCGCTCCCTTCGGCTCACCCGCCATCATGCTCATCTCCTGGACCTACATCGCCCTCATGGGCGCCGCAGGCCTCAGGAAGGCCACGCAGGTCGCCATCCTCAACGCCAACTACATGGCCAAACGCCTCGAGCCCCACTATCCCATCCTCTACCGCGGCAAGTCTGGCACCTGCGCCCACGAGTTCATCCTCGACATCCGCCCCTTCGAGAAAGCAACCGGCATCAAGACCGAGGACATTGCCAAGCGCCTTATGGACTACGGCTTCCACGCTCCCACCATGTCCTTCCCCGTCCCGGGCACCCTCATGATCGAGCCCACCGAGTCCGAGCCCAAAGCCGAGCTCGACCGCTTCTGCGACGCCATGATCGCCATCCGCAAGGAAATCGCCGCGATCGAAGCCGGCACTATGGACCGCATCGACAACCCCCTCAAGAACGCTCCACACACGCCCGGGGTTGTCACCGCATCGGAGTGGAAGCATCCCTACACCCGCGAGCAGGCCGCTTTCCCCACCCGCGCCACACGCGACTACAAGTTCTGGCCCTCTGTCGGACGCATCGACAACGCCTACGGCGACCGCAACCTCATCTGCGCCTGCATTCCGATGGATCAATACAAGTAACCCATACCATCTGTTCCATCTCGATTCGAGCAGCGATACGGCCGTCTGTTTCCTCAGCTTCGTGCTGCAAGCCCCACCTTCGCACGCATTCTCACCGCACCGCCAATCGCATTCGAATCACCCGCTACGCGAGCCTTTAATACGGATGTCGTTGTCCGCAATGCTCCGCTGTCATTCGTAGCATTAATTTCAGCGCCTGCGCACCATCAATGTCTGGTACGCTATCTCCGATAACCAAGGAGTGTTCACGATGAAACCATTCAAGGCGAACGAATCATGGGGCGGATTCGCTGTTAAATCTGAAGGAATGGGCCTCTTAGCGGGCCGCACCGGCTATGGCGGCAAAGTCTGGCGCCTCGACAATCCAGAAGGGTATAACTTCACCTTTAACGCCCGCGTCAATAACTTCGGCCTAGCGCTCGGCGGCGGTGCCTCGGTCTTGCTCGTCTTCTTCTTCAACGCCAAACGTCCCGGTGTTTTCGAAGGCCTTCCCTTTGGAAACGGCGGCGACGTCCACATGAGCATTCCTGTCACTCGGCTCGCAAAGCTCAGCAGAATGCTCCAAGGCATCTATACACTCGTCAACGGTTCCGTTGAATTCATGGAACTCCTCGACGGTGCCAAGGACATGCACAAGCTCATCACGTCAGATTCGCCCATGGTCATCTCCAAGGAAGTCGTCGACGGATCGGTCATGGTCGGATACAGCTACGGCATCCAGGGCGCAATCAATGTGCTCCGCTATGAGACCCCTCACAGCGTTCTCGAAGATGTCTGACGGCCTGTGATCGCCGTTGCTCATCCCGAGCGCGATGAGCAGCCCCCAACCCGACCCCACCGGGACTGAATAAGCACCTCACCCCGCCGTTCAGGCTGCGAGTCGTTCCTACCCTTCCCGGTGCTCCGCATCGGCACCGTTCAACTCCGAACCAACCTGCTCCTGGCCCCCATCGCGGGCTACTGCGACCTCGCGTTCCGAACCATCTGCCGCGAATGGGGCGGGCTGGGACTGGCCTGTACCGACCTCCTCTCGCCGCAAGGGCTCCTCCGCGGCACCGCAACCAGCCTCGACCTCGCCAAAACCAACGATTTCGACAAGCCCGTCGGCATGCAGCTCTACGGCAGCGACCCCGAGATCATGGCCCAGGGCGCACGGTGGGCCGTCGAGCACGGCGCCACCGTCGTCGATATCAACATGGGTTGCCCTGTCGACAAAGTCACCAAGAAAGACGGCGGTAGCAAACTCCTCACCGACCTCTCCCGCGCTGTCAACGTCGCCAGGCGTGTCGCCCAAGAGCTCCAGCGCTGCCCCGTGCCCGCCGACGACTGGGCGCGCCGAATCTCCAATTCGCCCACCATCGCCACCGCGACAAACTCCCCCACTATTGTCCCGCTCACCTGCAAAATGCGACTCTGCTGGCACACCGCCGACCACCTCGCCGGGGCCGCGTGCTCCCCGCACCTAGCGCGGATGCTCGCCGATGTCGGCGTCGCCGCCGTCACCGTGCACGGCCGCACCACCGAAGATAAATTCGCCGGCACCGTCCGGCTCGACGGGATTTCACGCGTCGTCGAGAGCGTCGCGGGGCGAATCCCTGTCATCGGCAACGGCGACATCCGCGAGCCCGCCGACGCACTCCGCATGATCCGCTCCACCGGGTGCGACGGCGTGATGATCGGCCGCGGCGCACTCTCCACGCCCTGGCTCTTCCGCGATGCGTGGTCCCTGCTCTCTTCCGGCGTGGTGCCAGCCCCACCCACCGAAACCGAGATCACCGCCAACATCCGCCGATATTTCGACCTCATGCGTTCCCAGCGCGACGACCGATACGCGATGTTCCAGATCACCCGCCGTGTCTCGTGGTTTGCCAAACGCCTCGGGTTTGTCAACCCCGTCACGGGCGACCCAGAACGCCTCAGCGTCAAGCCCTTCAAAGAAGCCGTCCGCACCGCGACCTCACCCGAGATGGTCTACGACGCCCTCGACGCCTTCGCCGCCGGCGGCCTGCGCGGTGGTCGCATCACCGAAGAAGCAGAAGGCACCACCCTCCAACCCACGGATTGACTCTCTTCCAGTGGCACCGCGCCTATAGGTGGCACCGCTCCTCGGTGGCACCGCTCTCCAGAGCGGTGTTCCCCCCCGCGGTGTCCCCCCCCGCGGTGTCCCCCCCCGCGGTGTTCCCCCTGGCACGCCCCTTGCGTCATGCCTCCTGACAGGAGGATCCATGCGCAATTTCTGCCGACTTGCCGTCTTGCTCTCCGCGGCCTTCACCCCAGTCGCCCACGCCGACACCACCGTCAAAGAGCTCACTCGAATCTCCGGTCAGGGCGAGTCCGTCCTCCAAGGCCTCGGCGTCGTCATGGGCCTCCCGGGCACCGGCGACAACGGCAAAGACCCGACCGTCGCCAGGCCTCTCGCCCGCATCCTCGAAAACAACTTCAACCCAGTCGAACGTCTCAGCGAAGTCTCGTCCGTCAAGTCCGTCGCCCTGGTTATGGTCACGTGCCGAACCCCCGCCATCGCCGCTCGCGCCGACGACAAGTTCGATGTCACCGTCACCGTCCTGGGCACCGCCACCAGCCTTAAAGGCGGCGTGCTCTACCTCACCCCTCTCACAGAGCCCCGCCCCGGCGGGAGAGCCTACGCCATCGCCAGCGGCAAAATCGACATCGAAGACCCCACCTCTCCCACCACGGGCAAGGTCCGTGCCGGGGCTCAGATCATCCGCGATCTCCCCTCCGCGGTACTCGACACCAGCTTCGAACTCACCATCGAGCCCCATGCCGCCGGCTGGTCTACCGCCCGACTCCTCGCCGCGATGATCAATGAGAACGCTCAGCCGCAGGGCCCCGCCGTCGCCTTTGCCATGGACGAGCGCACCGTCCGCGTTGCCATTCCGGAGAACGAACGCTCTGCAAAGGCCGCCTTTCTCGACTCGGTCCTTTCCGCCAACGTTCCCACCAGTCTCCTCGACCTTCCTGCCCAAGTCATCTGCAATCTGCGTGCGGGAGTGATCGTGGTCACGGGCGACGTCGAGATCTCTCCCGGAGTTATCAGCCACCGCGATCTGGTCATCACCACCACCATACCCACGCCTCAGCCCTCGATCATCAACCCGCTCGTCGAGCGCAACCGTTATGCGACGCTCGACACCCAAAAAAGACCCAAAGACCAGGCAAAGCTCTCGGACCTTCTGGCCGCCCTCAAGCAACTCGACATTCCTCCCGCTGAACAGATCGAGGTATTACAGCTTCTGCACAAGACTGGCCGACTTCACGCCCGTCTGACAATGGAGTGAGCGCATGGACGTGCTCGGAACAACCCGTAACTGGGGGCCTCGCTCGGAGAGCGATCTCCCCCCAACATTCATCTCCGCAACAGCCCCGACAAAGAGCGCAGATTCTGCGCTCGGTCGATCCGCGATCAATCAACGGCAGGAGTCGTTCGCGTCCGTCATGTCACGGGCGGATCGCCGAGCGGACCATGCGGCTCGACCCGTCGAGCAGCGATCTCGCGAGGCCGCTGAGCAGTTCGTATCCATTACCTTCCTCCAGCCGGTCCTTAAGAGTCTCCGATCATCGACGTTCGCGACCGGGCCCTTCGCGCCCTCCGCGGCGGAAAAGCAGTTCCAATCTCTGTACGACGCCGAACTGGCCCAGAGGCTGACCAAGGCATCCCACTGGCCCCTCATCGACCGTATCGCAGAAGACCTGCGCAAAGGGACCGCAAAGGCCCGCGAGGCCTCGTCCTCCATGGAGTCGACGACATGAAGCCTTCGAACCACCACGCCGCATACTCTGCCACCGCGCTGGCCGGCGAACTCGCGCCATTGCTCACGGCAATGACCGAGACCGCCGAGTTGTATCTCGTTGCACTGCGTGATCACCGCGACGCCGTGCGTCGTGCGGATCCCGCGTCCATGAGCGGCGCGATGTCCCGCGAGGCCCAAGCACTGCAGCAGCTCTCCAGGCTCGAAGACTCCAGGCGCAAGCTCGTCCAGAAGGCAGAGGCCGCAGGGCTCTGGCCCGGCAAGGGCCCAATCACTCTCACAGGGCTCGCCGCCAAAGCCCCGGAAGACCGCCGCGGTTTCCTCGTCGCCACCGCCTCACACCTGCGCGGCCTGATGCTTGAAGCCGCGCAAGAGCAGGGTGTGCTGCGCCAGGCCGCCACCGCGCTGGCCGGACACATCGAGGGAATCGTCCGCCAAGTCGCTCAGTCTCTCTCGCACACGGGCACGTACGGCCGCATGGGCGTTGTCGCCGCAGGGCCCGCGGTCATCTCCGCCCTTGACCTTCGTTCATAACGACTCCGGGAGCTTCCTATGAGCCTGACCTCCGCATTCCAGATCGGCCGCTCGGCACTCACCGCAAGCCAGCTCGGACTCCAGGTCGCCGGCAATAACCTCGCCAACGCCGCCACCCCAGGGTATTCACGCCAGTCCATCAACTTCTCCCCGACCGCCTCGCAGTACATCGGGAACGGGATCAGCATCGGTCGCGGCGTCACCACAGACAGCGTCCGCCGTCAGATCGACAGCGCCCTGCAAGCCAGACTCAACCAGGGACTCTCCCGCGAATCCGCCGGTGGTCACCGCGCCAGCGTCTACGCCTCCGTCGAAACCACCATCGGCGAGCTGAACGACAACGACTTCTCCAGCGAGCTCTCCTCGTTCTTCAACACCTGGTCCGAGCGTGCCAATCTTACCAAGAGCTCCGCCGCCGTGATCCAGCAGGGCGACCGCCTCGCCACCTACGTCAGGCGTCAGCGCGAGAACCTCGGGCAGCTCCGCGACCAGATCGACACGCAGATCGGGGCCGCCGTCACCCAGGCCGACGGGCTCGCCCAGCAGATCGCCGACCTGAACTCTCAGATCGCTTCCGCCGAAGTCAACGCCTCCGAGTCCGCATCGCTCCGCGATCAACGGGACAACGCCATCGCTCAGCTCTCTCAACTCGTCGATGTTACCGTCATCGACAACGGCGCCCAGGGCGTCAACGTCATGGTCGGCAGCGAACCCATCGTCACCGGCGGGGCCTCGCGCGGCATCACCATGCGGCGCATTTCTGTCGGAGGCGAGATCGTCGTCAAAGTCTCGACCCGCGTCGATCCCGCCGACCTCTCGCCCACCAGCGGACAGATCGGTTCAATGCTCGACACCCGAACCACCGCCGTCGATAACGCCATCAGCAAGCTCAACGACACCGCCTCGCAGCTCATCTTCCAGGTCAACCGCCTCCACTCGACGGGCACCAATCGCTCGTGGCTGCGGAGCACCGCCGGGACCCTCGCCGTCCCCACCGCCGACCGCTCCAGGCCCATCAACGACCCCGCCAACCTCACCCTCGCCTCGCTCCCCTTCCACGCCGACAACGGCGGGTTCACCGTCACCGTGCGCCAGGGAGACGACGGCCCGTCCCAGACCATCCGCATCAACGTCGACCTCGACGGCGTGACCGCCGCCGGCCTGCCGGGCACCACCGACGACACCACGCCCGAGCAACTCAGAGCCGCCCTCGACGCCATCCCCGGCGTCTCGGCCTCTTGGGGCTCCGACGGCAAGCTCAAACTCGACGCCGACGCGGGCTTCAGCTTCGCCCTCAGCGACGACAGCTCCGGCGCTCTCGCCGTCTTCGGGCTCAACGCCTACTTCGAGGGCTCCGCCGCCGACAGCATCGCCGTGCGCAGCGACCTGCTCACCGATCCGGAAAGGCTTGCCGTCGGACGTGTTGTGGACGGGCAGTTCGTCGAGAACGGCAACGCGCTGCGGCTCGCGGACCTCAAAGACACCAGGCTCGCCTCGCTGGGCGACCGATCCATTAGCGACTTCTGGCGTGACCACGTCCAGCAGGTCGGAACCCAGAGCGCTTCGGCCCGCACCGAAGCTCAGGCCGCCGCGGACGTGCGGATGAGCCTCGAGAACCAGCGTGCCGCGATCTCGGGCGTTTCGACCGACGAAGAGTCCATCAACCTCTTGACGTTCCAACGTCAGTATCAGGGGGCCGCCAAGCTCATCTCTGTCGCCGACGAAATGATGAATTCGCTGCTCAACCTCGTGTAACCCGGGGCGCTCTGGCACGCCGATTGCGACTGTCGAGGCGGAGCCTCCGACTATGAGCACCATTCCACCAGGCATCGCCCGCGTCCCCACCATGCTCGCCTCTCGGCTGTCGCTGGGGAACATCAACCGCGCCAACCTCGGGCTGCTCGCCGTTCAAGAGCAGCTCTCGTCCGGGCGGGCCGTCAACCGCGTCAGCGACGACCCCGTCAAAGCCGCCATGATCGGCGTCCTCGACGACCGCCTCGAGCGCATCAATCAACGCCAGCGCAACGTCAGCCACGCAAAGGCTGCGCTGGGCGACCTCGACAACGCCCTGAGCCAGGTCAATGACCTCGCGCTGGACGCCAAAGACATCGCCTCTGAGATGGTCGGAACAGGCTTCACCGCTTCCGACCGCGCCTCCCAGGCCATCATCGTCGATCAGCTCATCGCGGGGCTCGTCTCCCAGGGCAACCGCAAGTCCGTCGCCGGGTTCGTCTTCGGCGGCTCGACCCCGGGCACACAGCCCATCCAGGAATTCCGCGGTGGTTTCCGCTTCGCCGCCACTGGTCCTGGGCTCACCACAGACCTCGACCTTGCTCGCAACGTCCCCATCACCCTCTCGGGCTCGGGTCCGGTGGGGTCGACCTCCGCCCGCGTCAAAGGCGACGTCGACCTCGACCCCAATCTCACGCTGACCACCAGGCTCTCGGACCTCGGCGGCGCACGAGCAGTGGGCGTCGCCAAGGGAACCATCGAGATGAGCATCTCGGGCGGCCCGCGCATCCAGATCGACCTCTCCAACGCCGACACCGCCCAAGATGTCGATAACGCCATCACCGCCGCCATCAGGCAGTACGAGGCCGACAACAGCGTGACCGTGCTCGGCCCGGGCGGTATGGGCGTCTCGGGCGAGGCCTTCTCGATCGATGTCGCCGCCGGCCAGAACGTGCAGTTCTTCGACCTTGGTAACGGGTTCACCGCTCGAGACCTCGGGCTTGCCTCCGACACCGCGTTCCAGTTCACCAGCGTGGCCCCCACAGGGCTCGACCTGAGCCCGAGGATCACTCTTTCAACGCCGATCTCAGCCCTCGCCGGCACCGCGGGCCCCTTGGGCAGCATCCGCATCCGCAACGCGGGAGGCGTCGCGGTCGTCGATCTCTCAGCCGCAGGCACCCTCGAAGACGTCAAAAACGCCATCGAGAACACCGGACTGGGCGTCCGCGTCTCCATCAACGCCTCGGGCACCGGGATCGACATCGCCAGCGAATTCAATGGCAGCCGATCCCAGGCCTTGTCCATCGAAGAAGTCTCCGGCAACAACTCGACCGCAACCCGACTGGGCATCCGGTCCTTCGCGGGAACCACCGCCATCACAGACCTCAACGAAGGACGCGGCGTCCGAATCGTCGATGGGGTCATCGACCCCACCAGCGGCACCGCCACCCCAGCCCTCAACAGCGACTTCCAGATCACTCTCGGCGACGCCGCCCAGACCATAATCACCATCGATCTGACCCCCGCCGACATGACGAGCGTCTCGACGATGCTCGCCGCCGTCAACGCGCAAATCTCGACACAGCTCACAACCGCGGGTCTTGCGCCCTCCGACCTGACGGCCTCGCTCTCCACCGACGGCAACGGGCTTGTGCTCGCACAGAATGCCGCGTTCCCGAACCCCGTGTCTACGCAGCAGCTCAACAACTCGCAGGCGATGGCCGACCTCGGCCTTTCGAGCGGCACGTACGACGCGACCACGTCGAGTTATCGGGGTGTCGATGTCGCCAAAGTCAGGCCCAGCAATTTGTTGACCGCACTGATCGATCTTCGCGACTCCCTGCGGAATAGCGACACGTCTGGCATCGCACTTGCGGGAGAGTCTCTTGAACAAGCCATCGGCGGCCTCACCGAGGTCCGCGGCTTGGTCGGGGGGTACGCCCAGCGGGTGGACTTCGCAGAACGGCTTCAGGAAGACCAAAGGCTCATGGACACTTCGATCCGCTCAGAACTTCAGGACACCGACTTCACCGAGGCCGCCATGCGGATGAGCCTCTTGCAGACGCAGCTCCAGGCTGGGTACCAGTCCACCTCAGCCACTCTGGGGACGAGCCTCCTGGACTTTCTGAGGTAGCAACAACACCCCGGCTCGGGCGAAAGCCCGATCCCGGAGATTCGGACTCACCCGCGGCTTTCGGCCCTGCCGCGGGGGGTGACAGGAGGTCGCCGACCGGGGATCCGGTCGAGGAAACGGAGCGGGCCGAATACGCGGAGCGACACATGCAAGTGCGAACCACGCGATTTGGGAACATCGAGATCCCCGACGATCGGGTCATCTCGTTTCCCAAGGGTTTGCTGGGCTTTGGCGACCAGAAGCGCTATTGCCTCTTAGAGCCGGGGAATGACTCGGCATTCTTCTGGCTTCAGTCCATCGACGAGCCCGGCTTGGCGTTCGTCGTCACGGATCCGGCCCTGTTCTTCACCGACTACTCGGTGCCCATCAAGGCCGACCAGATGAATGACCTCAAGCTCGAAAGGCTCGAGGATGCCCAGGTGTTCGTGATCGTCAACAAAGTAGATGGGAACCTGACGGGAAACCTCCAGGGCCCCCTCGTGGTCAACACACTTTCTCGCGAAGGCGAGCAGATGGTCCTGGCCGATCGACGCTGGACCACCAGGCACACGCTGCTGAAAGTCAGCGACGCCCAGGCGGCCAACGTCCCCCAGGCCAGTGTGGCCTGATCGGAACGGAGTCTCCGACGCGCCCATTCCGGGAGGGCCCGGCGGCGGAGTCGGTAACCATGCCTATACACGCGCTCTATCAACTTCAACACGCTTCCCGCCGAGCCGATCGCACGGTGCGGGACGCCGCGCACTCTTCAGGTTCTTCACGTTCACACCACCTCATTCGTTCCAAGGAGTTTCACCATGTTGGTACTCAGCCGTCAACGCGACGAGACCATCATGATCGGAGACGAGATCGAGATCACCGTGGTCGATATCCGCGGGGACAAGATCCGTCTGGGGATCACAGCCCCGCCTCAGATCGCCGTACACCGCAAAGAGGTCTACGAGGCGATCCGGCGGGAGAATCTGCAGGCCGCAGGGTTCGAGCCCGGTGCCCTGCCCGCCCCGGCCATCAGCCCGGGGCCCATGCGCAACCGCGTTCGAGGAACCCAAACGCCCCGCCAGGGGCTCTCGACCCCGGTCAACCGCCAGACTCAAACCCCTCACTCGTCTCCCGATCGTCAGCGTCCTCAACCGTAACCAAGTTCACCCTGCAATCACGGAGGATTGCCCATGTCTCGGATTAACACCAACGTCTCCAGTGTCGTGGCTCAGAGCCACCTCTCTCGCGCTCAGCGAGAACTCACCCACCGGTTCGAACGTCTCTCCACTGGGCTCCGCATCAACCGCGGCGCCGATGACCCCGCGGGGCTCATCATCTCCGAGCGCATCCGCTCGGACGTCGAGGGCGTCAACAGCGGCATCAAAAACTCCGAACGCGCAAGCTCGGTCATCGCAACCACAGAATCCGCGCTCGCCGAAGTCGGTGACCTCCTCAATTCCGTTAAAAGCCTCCTCGTCGAGTCCGCCAACACCGGCGGCAACAGCCCAGAGGAACGCAACGCCAACCAGCTCCAGATCGACTCGGCCATCGACTCGATCACCAGGATCTCCAACACCGCCAGCTTCGGTCGGCTCAAGCTCCTCAACGGATCCCTCGACTACAACCTCTCGGGCGTCAAGAGCTCCGCAATCTCCAAAGTACAGATTTGGAACGCCTCTCTCGTCAACAGCCCAACACTCCAGGTCAACGTTGACATCACCACCTCGGCACAAAAGGCCGCACTCTACCACAAGGGCGGCACCCCCGCCGGCGTCCTCCTCTCCGCGATGCAGATCGAAGTCGCCGGGCCTAAGGGCGTCCAAGTCCTTAACTTCCCGAGCAACACTCCCCTCGCTTCCGTCGTCACAGCCGTCAACAACACCACCGGGCTCACAGGGCTCACCGCAGCACTCATCAACAACAACGCCAACTCGGGGATGGTCTTCCGCTCCAGCGACTACGGCTCGGACTCCTTCGTCTCCGTCAAACGCATCGGAGCACCGGCCACCGGCGACTCCTTCTCCTCCGAGACCTACAAGTACTCCGCCAACGCCGCTCCCAGCGTCGCCGCTCCTTTCGATTGGGTCACCAACCTCGTGACCGCGCAGCGGGACGAAGGCCAGGACGTGCAAGCTCTGGTCAACGGCGCTCTCGCCAAGGGCCGTGGGCTCTCTCTCAACGTCTCCAGCGGATCACTCGGAGCCGATATTCTCCTCAACGAAGCCCTCGCCATCAGGCCCGCGGCCGCCGTGTCCACCTTCACGATCACCGGCGGAGGATCGCTCTTCCAGGTCGGCCCGGAAGTCACCGGTCTCCAGCAGAGCAACATGGGCATCCCATCGGTTTCGGCCACCCGCCTGGGCGGCACCGTGATCAACGGAACCGTCCAGTTCCTCAACTCCATCCGCTCCGGGCAAGGAAACTCGATCGCCGAACTCGTGACCCGTGGCGACTTCACCGCCGCCAACTCGGTCCTCGAAAAAGCCATCGACGAGGTCTCGACCCTTCGCGGACGCCTCGGTGCCTTCGAACGAAACGTCCTCCAGACCAACGTCCGAAGCCTCCAGTCCGCCTTCGAGAACCTCTCGGCGAGCAACTCGCAGATCCGCGACGCCGACTTCGCGATGGAAACCAGCCAGCTCACCCGAGCCCAGATCCTCTCCAGCTCGGGCACCAGCGTCCTGGGGCTCGCCAACCAGCAGAGCCAGCAGGTTCTCCAGCTCCTGGGTCGATAACCACCCGGCAGCCCGAGAACGCCCCTTTCTGATCACACAGGCCCCGCCTCTTCACTGAGGCGGGGCCTTTTCCGTGCGCCACGTCCGAATCTCTCGCGGAAAATTCCGTCGTCGCTGAAGTCGCTCCCTGCTTCTCCCGATCCTTCCTTCCGGTGTCGACGCTCTCCGGACGGTCCGCGGGGTAGGCACCACCGGCTTGGATGGCCGGAATGTCGGGAATGCCCAGGCGTGGGCGCACCGGGAAGTTCTTCCCCCCGACGAGGATGGGCCTTCAGATGAAGCGGGCCGTCCGGGATAGTTCACGGAGGATCTCATGAGTCGTATCAACACGAACGTTCAGTCCATGATCGCCCAGCGAGTGCTCGGCGGCAACCAGAAGACCCTCGGCCAGTCGCTCGAGCGCCTGTCCACGGGCCTTCGCATCAACCGCGGTAAAGACGACCCGGCAGGCCTCATCGCGTCGGAAGCCCTCCGCTCGCAGATCAAAGCCACCAACTCCGCGCTGTCCAACGCCGACCGCGCCGATCAGGTCGTCAACATCGCCGAAGGCGGCCTCTCCGAAGTCTCGGGCCTGCTCACCGAACTCCAGGGCCTCGTCACCGGCACCGCCAGCTCCGCTGGCCTCTCCACCGACGAGAAGAAAGCCAACCAGCTCCAGGTCGACTCCATCCTGCAGACCATCGACCGCATCGCCGGGAGCACCAGCTTCCAGGGCATCAAGCTCCTCAACGGCAACTTCGACTACAAGGTCTCCAGCGTCGCCTCGGGCGTCTCCGACTACCGCATCAACGGCGCCAAGTTCACCGGCGCAAGCCAGGCCGTCAACGCCGTCATCACTCAGTCCGCTCAGCAGGGCGGTCTCTACATGTCACTCGGCGGCGCCAACCTCGACCTCTCAAGCCAGACCGCTTCCTTCACCTTCGAAGTTCGCGGCAGCAAGGGCGCTCGCCAGCTCACCTTCAACTCCGGCACCTCCATGGCCACCATGGTCCAGGCCATCAACACCTTCACCGATGTCACCGGCGTCAAGGCCTCCGCCGGCGGCACGGGCATCAAGATCTTCTCAAAGGAATTCGGCGCCGACGAGTTCACCACCGTCAAGATCGTGAACGCCGGTGGTGCGGCCGGTGACGGCATCCACCAGCTCTCCGCGACCAACTTCAACTCCATCAAAACCGCCACCACAGCCTTCAACGCCGGCGGCGCCACCAACGGCGTCACCGACGCCGGGCAGAACGTCGGCGCGACCATCAACGGTGTGCAGGCCGTCTCCAAGGGCAAGACCGCCCGCGTCAACACCGACTTCCTCGACCTCGAACTCACCTTCGGCACCTCCGCCTCGCAGACCATCGGTGCCGTCGGTTCGACCACAATGACCATCACCGGCGGCGGTGCAAGCTTCCAGCTCGCCGGGGCCGTCGACATCGCCGGTAAGGTCGCCATGGGCGTCGGCGACGTCGCCGCTCGCAAGCTGGGCAGCTCCGCCCTCGGGTTCCTCAGCAGCCTCAGCAGCGGTCAGTCCAACGCTCTTGACTCCAGCACAGACCTCTCGTCGGCTCAGAGCATCGTCTCCGAGGCGATCAACCAGGTCTCGAATCTCCGCGGCCGAATGGGCGCCTTCCAGCGAAACACCATCGGTGCGACGATCCGAAGCCTCAACGTCGCCGTCGAGAACAGCCAGTCCGCCGAATCGGCCATCCGTGACGCCGACTTCGCCGGTGAGACCGCAGCTCTCCAGCGGTCGCAGGTCCTGGCCTCGGCCTCGACCAACATCTTGGGCATCGCCAACGCGTCGCCCCAGTCGGTCCTGCAGCTCTTGGGCTAAGCCCTCTCTGACTCGACTCGAAGTTCCTCTCGGGCCCCGGCGTTCAACCGCCGGGGCCCGCTTCTTTCACGACCCGAAGCCCCCGAACTGCTTCGTCGTCAACTTCGCTTCATCCATCAAATACAATCCCACAAGCCACTCACCCACCAAATAAGGCTTCACCGACAGCTTTCCCTCTACTTCTCCGTACGTCGTCAGTTTCTGGTCCTTCGTCACGGTCCCCGTCAGCTTCACCTCCACCGCGTCATACGGCGTCGGTGGCACCCCGATGCAGCACCCGTCCCACTGGTTCAGCATCGAGAGAAGCTCCGTCGGCTGATCCACGTACAACGGAAACGCCACGTACCCCGTCAGCTTCACGTACTTCCCGTCCAGCATCGTCACTCGGCCCGGTAACACCTTCTTCCCACTCCGCGGGTCGTACGTGTCCTGCGCAGACAGCAACTGTTCCCACGTCACCTCATAAGGCTTGTCTTTCGTCCCTTCTCCCTTTACCACGTACCGGTCGTCCACGAGCAACGACCCATCGTCCCGCTTCGTCAGCTTCGCCTCGCCACCCGCCGACGCCGCATCCGCCTTGGGCGGCCCGCTCGCCGACGCAGCGTCAGATGGTTCCCCGGGCTTTTTCTTCGCCGACGCGTACATCCCAAACGGCGTCAACGCATGCCGGGGAATCGCCGCCAACCCCTGCGCCGCAAGCACCGACATCGGCCCCTTGGCCAGCAGCACCGGCTCGCACACCACGCCCACAACCGCCCCCGCCGTGTTGAGCACCGCGGCCCCAGGCGTGAGCGCGGACCCCGAGATCGAAAGCGTCAGCACCCGCCCGAGAGTGCCGTCTTCGGTCACCGCCGCGATCGTGCCCGTGGACACCAACGGCTCGGGCCCGGTGCCCCGCGCCACCACGACAACCTCTTGCCCTGTCGTTGGGTCTGATGTGCTGAGCCTCAGCGCCTGCACCTGAGGCACCGGCTGCGAAAGCTTCACAATCACAAGATCGCGGGCCGTGTCTTCCGCGATCGTCCCCAGCGCCGACTGAACCCCGAGCGACCCCACATGCACCTCGACCGCGTGGGCCGACTTCAGCATCGCTCCGGACGTCACCAGCAAATCCGATGCAATCAAGAACCCGACGCCGCGGGCAACATCCTTGCCCTCGCGATCACGAACGTACAGCGTCGCCGAAACCGTCGCACTCTGATCGATCAGATCCTTCGTGGACTTCGGCAATTCCTCGTTCGCCTTCGACGAGGGCGCCGCAGGCGTCACCGTTTCAGGAACCCCGGAATTCGTCCCAGACGGCGCCGCGACGGGAACTCCCGGCGTCGGCGCCACGATCAACGCCCCGCCCGGCTCGGTTTCCGCACGCGCTTTCGAAGGCAACGCGCCCTCGCGCGCTCTGGCCAACGTTCGAGCCTCCTCCGCACGGGCCTCGGCCTGTCTTGCCCGTTCACGGGCACGCTCGGCACCGCCTCGCGTCCACACCGCCAAGCCCAGTCCAGAGGCTACAAACATCGCGATGACGATCCAGAACGCTCGCATCCAATATCCTCGTCGTCTCCACCACCGCCAATGATCCATCACGCCAGGCCATCACGACTTACCACTAAGACTGAGGTCGGAGATGGTTCGACACCGGAGTACGATACGCCAGTACCGCCGGCAGCAGCCCCGCCACCATCGCCAAGACCACCGCGCCAGCCGACACAAGCAGCATCAGATCCAGCGGCATCACTGGCTCCACCCATAGCCCCACCTGCGCACGCATCGCCCACGCCACCCAGCTCGCCCCGGTCCACGCGATCAGTACGCCCGCCGCAGCACCGAACGCTCCCAGCAGCGCGGCCTCGGCCAGCACCAGTCCGAAAATCCGGCCCCGGCTCGCACCGAGCACCCGAAGCACCGCGATTTGGCGCCGTCGTTGCTCCATCGAGTGGTACATCGCCAGCAGAATCGACACGCCCCCGGCCAGGAGCACCGCCCCGGCCATCGCGATCAGTATTTTGTCGACCGCCCCCACGATCGTGAACAACCGATCGATCTCCTGCGCGGGCTGCGCCACCGTGATCGTCGGATCGCGCCGCAACTGGTCGAATGCCTGCTGCAGTCCCGCCGACACTCCGCGACCCTCTCGCGTCGGCACTCGCAGATACACCCCAGTCACCACCCGATCTGCGGCCGTCAGGTCCTCCGGCTTGACCGGCAGTTCATCATGGTGCGCCGTCCCGTCGCAGTCATCGTGCGGCTCATGATCGTGGCCGTGCGCATGGTCATGATGCGTGTGCTTGCCCTCGCGCTCCAACCGGTCCAGCGCGTGAAGCAGCCACGCCGACCGAAGCGAACTGAAAATCGCACGATCGTGCGCCGAACCCGTCGGCTCCAGCATCCCCACGACTGTGTACCTGAACTCGTCATGGACGTGTCCTGGGTCCCCTCCTCCTCCGGCACCGGCCCCGTGCGTCAGCGTCACCCGATCGCCCAGCGAAAGACCAGCCTCACGCGCCGCCACCGCTCCGACGACGAGCTCCAGATCGCCCTCGAAAAAATTCCCCTCCCGAAGCCGGAACGGCTCCCCCACCGCCGGCTCGAACGCTGTGAACATCTCCGGAGTGGTCGCCACCACCGGGAGCCCTCGGTACGAATCCCCCACCGCGATCGGCACCGCAAACCCGTTCGAACCCTCGGGCGCATACCGATCCCGCAATTGCTCGAACTGCGCGTAAGGTATCGGTCTCCTCACCATCCCCGCGAAATACACGTTGTTCAGAAGCGTCGTCAGCGGGCTCGCGTCGGTCGAAACCACCAGATGCATGTTCCCGCTTCCCCGCTCAAAGCTCTTGCGGCCAGAGTCTTTCATCATCAGCAGCGTCAGCATCAGCGCCACCGCGACGCCCACCGTCAGCGTCGTCGTAACCGTCGAAAACATGCGAACCCGGAGGCTTCTCGATACAATCGTCAGGTCGTTCATGCCTTCTCCCCTTCGCCCGCACCAACACCAACCCGCCCGACACCCGCGGTGTTGATCTCCTCCAGCCTCACACGCCGCGCAAACCTCGCTTCCAGCGACGGGTCGTGACTTACGCACAAGAGTGCGGCCCCTGCCTCGCGGCACGTCTGCTGGATCAAGTCCATCGCCGACGACGCATTCTTCGGATCAAGGCTCGCCGTCGGCTCATCCGCCAGCACCAGCGCAGGCGAGCAAACCACGGCCCGCGCCACCGCCACCCGTTGCTGCTGTCCCACGCTCAGCCTCTCGACCAACTCGTCGGGCTTTGTGATCCCCAACCGTTCGAGCGCCGCACTCGCTTTGGATTCGTGCTCCGCCGCGGGCATCGACGAGCACATCAGCGCCGCCAGCACGTTCTCACGAGCGGTGAATCCGATCAGCAAGTGAAACGTCTGGAATATCACCCCGATCGACCGGCCACGGAACCGGTCACGCGCCGCTCCAGAGAGCCCGTGGATCGCCGTCCCGTTCACGCGGACTTCTCCAACCGTCGGGTCGAGCAGCCCGCACACCAGCCCCAATAGCGTGCTCTTGCCCGTTCCGGATCCGCCCGTCAACAACACTTGCTCCCCGGGTCCAATCTCCAGAATTCCGATGTCGATCACCGGATCGCCCGATGGGTACGAAAACCGCATATTCTGGATCCGCAGCGCGGCCTCGCCCGGCTTCCCCGGTCTCCGATCCACGCCCCCAATTTCTGATCCTTCGACTCGCATCGTCGGCTCCTGTTCGCTCAGGATACGCGTTCCCACGCGGCAACATACACTCATTCCATGAGCTTTCCACTCGCTTTCTCACTCTTGATCGCACCCGCTTTTGTATGTCACGCTGCCTTCGCAGAGCCCACCCCTGACGCCGCCAATTTACTCACCGGCGTATCCGATATCGCCAACTCCGGCACCCCGGGGCAGCTCGCTCTCTTCGGCCAGTCCTGTTTCGCGATCGTCCTTGGTAAGGACGGCAGCCTTCTGGGCCCCATCGCCGCTGCAGGATCCTTCAAAGCCGCCAACGGCAAAGAAGCCCGCGTCGTCGGCTTCACCCACTCCTGGGCCTCCGAGTCGCAAGCCGCCATCGGCTCCACCGGCAAACTACTCCAGAACGTCGCCCGTTGGACCACGGCCGACAAGCCCGGCGCCGTCATCGGGATGCTCGGATGCGACATCACCGCCACCCTCACCGCCGCAGGGTTCAAGCCTGTCCTCCTCCGCGGAGGTGACAAACTCGCCGCTGAGCTCACAGAGAAGCGATGCGACGCCGTGTTCTGCGGCAAAGACATCTCCTCTCCAGAACAGCGCGCCCTCGAAGCCTTCACCAAAGCCGGCCGAGGATTCGTCGGCTTCTATTGCCCCTGGGGCTGGGCACAGGTCCGTTCAAAGCCTGTCGCAGAGCACCCCTACAACAGCATCTTCTCGCTCGCCGGCATGGTCTTCACCCCCGACACCGTCGGGCCCACGATCACCGCAAATGACCGCCTCAAAGAGCACGAAGAACTGCGACAGGGCTACGACTGCCGCCGCACCCCGGGACCTGAATTCAACGCCTGGACGGCTCTCGACATGCTCATCGATGCCGAGCAAGGCAAGCGTGTCCTCGATCCCGCCACCGCGAGGCAGGCCGGCGCCACCGTCCTTCTCGCCTCACGAAACCTTCCCAAGGCCGAAACAAAGTTCCGCGCCCGAACGGCAAAGCTCGAAGCCCACGCTGTCTTCCCGACCCCGGAAAAACCTCTCAAGGCCGACAAGCCCCTCCACCGCGCTCTTCTGGGAGCCAGGCTCAGCGAGTCCTTGAACGCCGACCCTGCACTCCGCCGACCGCACCCCGCCGCCGCTTCCTTTCCTGGCTCGGTCCCCGATTCCGCTCCCTCCGTCAAGGCCTCCATCGAAGTCTGCCCGAGCCGCGAAGGCAAAAACGGCTGGCAGAGCACCGGGCTTTACGCCCCCCCGGGCAAGCCCCTCCGCATCACCGTCACCAACGGGCTCAAAGTCGACGGTGTCTCCGTTCGCATCGGCTGCCACGACGACGAACTCTGGCACCACTCCGAATGGAAACGCGTCCCACAGATCACCACTTCAGAAAGGCTCTCACCGACAACCACGACCACGTCAAACCCCTTCGGCGGACTCGTTTACTTCGAAATCTCGAACCCCAAAGCACCCAACTTCACCGTGTCCATCGAGGGTGCAATCGCCGCTCCCTATTTCCAACTCGGCACGACCACCAACGATGACTGGAAGACCATGAAGTCTCTCGCCGCCCCATGGGCCGAGCTCTCCACAGGCCCGGGCGGGATCACGCTTTCCATCCCCGCCGACGTCGCCCGAACCATCGACAACCCCAAAGCCATCATGGAACACTGGGCCAAAGTCCAGCTCGCCGCCGCAGAGCTTGCCGCGTGGCCAACTCCCGCCCCGGGCATCCGCGGGCAGCGTTTCGTCACCGATGTCCAGATCTCCGCAGGGTACATGCACAGCGGGTACCCCATCATGACCCACCTCGACGCCGCCACTTTCATGACCAACCTCCCCGGGCTCACCGAGCACGGCTGGGGGCCCTACCACGAGCTCGGCCACAACCACCAGTCCTCCCTCTGGACCTTCGATGGCACCGTCGAAGTCACCTGCAACATCTTCACTCTCTACATCCTCGAGACCGTCTGTGGCGTCAAGGACGCCGAACGAGCCCGAGTTCTCAACGACGAAGGCACCGCCAAACGCAAACGCTACCTCGCCGAGGGGGCCAACTTCAACAAATGGAAGGCCGACCCCTTCCTCGCACTCCAGATGTACGCGATGATCAAGCGCGACTTCGGATGGGCCCCCTACAAAGCCGTCTTCGCCGAGTACGAGAGGCTCGCCCCCGCCGACAAACCGAAGGACGACGCCGCCAAACGCGACCAGTGGATGGTCCGCCTCAGCAAAGCCGTTAACAAAAACCTCGGCCCGTTCTTCCAGGCCTGGGGAGTCCCCACCTCGGACGCCGCGCGCCAATCCATCGCCGATCTCCCGGCCTGGATGCCCGCAGACATGAAATAGAACCACTCCGGGAGCACTGGTCTCTTGGTAGCACTGGTCTCCAGACCAGTGTTCCTGCCTCTGGAAGCACCGATATCTTGGTAGCACTGGCCTCCAGACCTGTGCTCCTTCCCCTGTCTTCTCTACGCCATAGTCATCCCACCATCCACAATCAGCGTCTGCCCCGTCAAGAACCCCGCCTCATCGCTGGTGGCATAGGACACCGCCGCCGCGATGTCATCAGGCGTGCCCAGCCGCCTCACCGCCACCATGTCCTGGATCTTCTGCTTGATTTCTTCGGGCAGCACCGACGTCATGTCCGTCTCGATGTACCCCGGCGCGATGACGTTGCACGTCACACCCTTGCCGCCCAGTTCGCGAGCGATCGACTTCGAGAGCCCGATGAGCCCCGATTTAGCCGCCGCATAGTTCGATTGTCCCGCGTTGCCCACCACACCGCTCGTGCTCCCGATGTTCACGATCCGCCCGAAGCGGTTCTTCATCATCAACCGGCCCGCCACCCGGCACGCCACGAACGCGCTCGTCAGGTTCGTCGCCAACACCGCTCCCCAGTCCTCGTCACTCATCCGCAAAATCAGCCCGTCCTTCGTGATCCCGGCGTTGTTCACGAGAACATCGAGCCGACCAAGCTCCGTCGCCACCGCCTCGATCGCCGCGGCAAACGCCTTGGCATCCGAGATATCACAGGTCTTGACCGTCGCCTTCCCGCCCGTCGCCTCGATCTGCGCCTTCAGATCATTCAGAGGCCCCTCGCTCCGTGCCATCAGCACCACGTGCCTGCCGTCACGCGCCAAACGCAACGCCACGGCTTTCCCGATCCCCCGGCTCGCACCCGTCACCACCGCCACACGTGTCGGCACCGTTCCCGCGTTGCTCATGTCTGCTCCATCTCAAGGGCCCCGCCCACGGGAGATCTCTCCGA